>Ga0307478_10000230_pt1 | contig 64447 bp, 68 predicted proteins | sample atmos_gasesECM4C_2_FD_203713 | JGI IMG/M metagenome (GOLD analysis project Ga0307478, IMG submission 203713) | Hardwood forest soil microbial communities from Morgan-Monroe State Forest, Indiana, United States - atmos_gasesECM4C_05 | ecosystem: Environmental > Terrestrial > Soil > Temperate...
TGCTGCATGTAAGGCCAAACCGCCTTGTTGGGCAGAGAGACAAACTGCAATGGGGTTGTGGTTGCTCCGGCAACACCGAGCAGACTCGAATTCAGGCAGTCGTAGCCGGTCGCGCCACCACATGTGGCTGCCGACACGGGTCCCGGTGTGCTAGTGATGGGAGTACTCTTGCTCTCGTACTCCAGCGATTCGGTGTTCGATTCGTTGCCGTTGGTGTGCTCGAAGAAAATTCCATAGCCTCCACGAATCGCCCACTTGCCGTCGCCCTTGGGGTCGAAGGCAAAACCAATGCGGGGCGCTGGATTCCACCAATGGCTCTTCAGGCAACCGGAAGGCACACCCGGCGTCACGCCGCAGTTGACCCAACCGTTGAAGGGATTGCCAGTCACTAATCCAGTAATGGGGTCGACACCGCTGGCGCCGGGCACGTAGAAAGCGGGATCAAAGTTCCAGGCCAGATTATTCTCTTCGCGATAAGTTCCAAAGAAGCTGAAGCGCAAGCCGAGATTCAAGGTCAATCGATTGGTGACGTGCCAATCGTCCTGAAAAAAGGTCTCGTAGATCTTGTACTCCTCGTGCATTTTGAGCGCCGCGCCCTCCTGAGTAAAACCGCTGATGTTGCCGAGGAGAAGATCGGCAAATGCGTTATTGCTCGAGACCGGGCTGGTATTGGTGTAGGTCAGGAGTCCGTTCACGCCGAACCCGGGCTGGGGAACTTCGTTCTTGTGCGCATCCACGTAATAAATACCGAACTGAATGTTGTGTGGCCCAACGATCTTGGTCACATTGTCACGAAGGGTCACGGTGGGGTTTGAGTTCAGAGGTCCTTGCGGAACATAGCCGGGGTCCTCGGCGAAGCCGCCGCCGTACTCTCCACCCGCGATGCTGATGCCGGGAACTTTGCCACCGTAACCGTTGTTGTAAAGTCCAACCGCCCCAAATCCGCTGGGACGCTGCCACGGCCCGGTCAGGCTTGTGCTGATGTGGTCGGTCGTGTAACTGGCCACGAATTCGTTCAACAGACTGGGGGAAACGTTGGCGGTGAGGCGCGCCACGAGGCTGACGCCGGGATTATTGAAATTCGTCTGGACGGTGGGAAAACTGGTGCCGCTGGTCCAAAGGGGAACAGGATACTGCTGATTCCAGGAGTCGTGAATGTAGCGAAAGTTGGCGCGGATTTTGTCGTTGATGTTGTGATCGATCTTGAATAATTCCTGGCGCCAGTGCGTGGGCAGAGTGGGAGTAGCAAACCACGTATCGAGAACACCGTTGCCAATCAATCCAGACGAAATGTTGGGCTCAGGGATCAGGGCTTCCAGCGCGTTGGTGACAGTCGGATTCGCGATTGGAACCTGGTTGCCCGGATAAGTATTGTAGAGCTGAATGTTCGAGCCGAGATTACTGTCAAATGTCGTGCCGCCAAGACTGGCGGCGGGACAATTCGGGTTGTAGGCGGTAGTGGTGAGGGCGGAGTCGGCAATCTGAAATGGGGTTCCGCTCGCGGGACATACATCACTGAAGTTCCCGGCGCGCTCGGTCATCGTCGGGACGGGGGTTGAGCCAAAAAAACCCGAGGCCGGCGTAAGCTCCCGGCGCCATTCTTCCGAGTAGAAAAAAAACGTTTTCTGCTTATTTTTATTGTAGAGACCTGGAATATAAATCGGGCCGCCAATGGTGAAGCCGAAATCGTTCTTTTTGTAGGACGGGACCGAGGTTTCGAACTCGGGAGTCGCGTTGAAGGCATCGTTACGCAGGAATTCGTAAAGATCGCCATGAAACGCGTTCGTGCCGGACTTGGTTTCCACTTCTATCGTTCCCGATCCGTTTCGGCCATATTGAGCGCTGTAATTCGAGGTCAGCACCTTCACCTCGGCGATGGCGTCGATGCTGGGATACACGTTGAGCGTCGTATTGCTGCCATTGTCCTGCGTATCGCCGCCGTCGACTTCGAAGTTGTTGTATTCAGTTCGTCCACCGTTGACGCTGAAGGCAACGGTGGAAGCTCCCGGTTCGCCTTCATCCGCGCCCGATTGGTCAGTCACTCCCGGTGACAGTGCGACGAGTTGCGTATAGTCGCGTCCGTTGAGCTCAAGCTGGCTGATTTCTTTTCCCGTAATTGTGCCGGCTATCTCGGACGATTGGGTTTCGACCTGCGCTACATCCGAGCCTTGCACGACTACTTCGGTGGCGATGGTTCCGACTTGCAGGGCCACGTTGACGCGAGCCTTGTCGGCGACGCGGAGGACGACGCCTTTGGCTTGGTACTTCTTGAAGCCTTCGGCCGTCACTGTGAGGTCGTACGAACCGATGGGAAGGGAGGCGAAGAGAAAATCGCCGCTGCTGTTGCTGGTGCCGCTGCGGCTGATGCCGTGCTCGGAATTCGTAAGCTCGACTTTGGCGTTAGGGATGGCGGCTCCGCTGGGATCGGTGATCGTACCCGTGATGGAAGCGGTGTCCTGGGCCAGGGCGGCCGTGCAGAAAATCAACACCAGTTTTGCAACTATCAGCGGCGTACGATTCGAGATCATGATCAAGCCTCCCCTTCGTTCCGTATGAAGTCCGGGATCAACCCAGATTTTCCTGTGATGCGTCCTGCTGAAACTGTAAACGACGATCCCCCAGATCGCGGCGTGCAGCTAGAAATGCTCCAGCGTTTATTAAAACGTATGAATAGTGCTTTTATTGGGCATCCGATGTCAAGAAAAAAACGCTTTACTGGGACGGGAGGAGATCCGGAGCATTCGTTTTTTGCCTGCGATCGCGTTTTGCCTGCGATCACGGCCGGGAGGATCGCGAAATCGCCTCGTACGAAATTCCCCCTACAGAATGCTACGCGTCGATTCGCGAACCACCAAGTCGGGTACGACCTTTCGGTGGTTGGCAGCGACCTCACGTTTTTCAAGAACGGAGTGGATTCCCTCGAGCACAATGCCGACGGCGTTTGCGCCCATCGCCTCCATGGGCTGGCGAATGGTGGTGAGGGGCGGAGTGCAAAGGGCGGAGGCGGCAACATCGTCGAAGCCAATTACGGAGCAGTGCTCAGGCACACGCAGGCCATTTTTGGTCAGGGCCCGGATGGCACCGAAGGCGGTCATGTCATCAAAGGCCAACAAGGCAGTGAACTGACGCTTCTGTTTGAGCAAGTCCTCGGTCAGTTTTTGCCCAGCCTCAAAGCTTGAAAGCGGGTCGCGGGATTCCGGCAAATCGACGATGAGTCGGGAATCCAGTTCGAGTCCGCAATCCTTGGCGTACTTGCGGATTCCGCGCCAGCGTGGAGAACTGTCCGCCAAGGTTTTGGGGCCGCGGATGAAGGCGATTTTTCGATGACCAAGGGAATGCAGATGCTCGAGCGCGAGGAAGCCTCCGACTTCGTTGTCGACGATGACCGAACTCATGGAATCGCCTTTGAGTTCGCAGGCAATCAGAGCGGTAGGGATACTGCTTTTTTCCAGATCGGCGAGCACGTTGATATCAAGAAAGAGCCAGTTGGCAAGAACGACGAGGCCCTCGATGCGGCGATCAAGCAACATTTCAAGATAGCGTTCGAAACGGCTGCGCTCGTTATGAACATCGGTGAGGATTGGCAGGTAGGAAGCCTGATAGAGCGTGTTTTCGATGCCGCGCAAAACGAGGGTGCAATAGGGGTCGGTCATATCGAAGACCATGACGCCGACCGTGTGGCTGCGCTTGCTGCGCAACGAGCGGGCGAACTGGTTGGGGCGGTAGCCGAGCTTTTCCGCGGCACGCTCGATGCGTTTTTTGGTGGCCGGAGGAATGTATCGCGCCAGGGGAGCGTCGTTGAGCACGATCGAGACCGTGGTGGAAGAGAATCCGCTCTGCTTGGCTACATCACGAATCGTGACCATCGAAACACTGCCTTAGAAAGCGATGCGTTATGATCCGCATCGAAACTGTGTTGGCCAACGCGGCGGCGTCAGAGGTGCTTGCGTTGCACGCGAAGGCTGGCGGACACTACAGCAGAGAGTGAGACGAGTGTCAAGCGCCGGGATTGGATTATTAGTGACAAATAATCTGCTAGTGGTGGCCTTAACGGCGGCAATGGCGGCGCAAAGTTCATCGCCGGAAACCGCGGCAAAGCCGCGTGGGACGGCCTCTACGGCCTCCGCCGCGACGGGAGACCCGGCAGAAATTTTTCGTGCTGGACAGGAGGCGCTAAACCGGGGGCAACTCGATGCCGCGGAGCGCGATTTTCGTGCAGTGCTGGCGGCGGACCCGCAGGCGGGGTCAGCTTATGCGAATCTTGGCGTCGTCTACATGCGGCGCAAACAATGGAACAAGGCGCTTGAAATGCTGCGGCAAGCGGAGCGATTGCTGCCGCAGGTACCGGGAATCCGGCTCAATATTGGACTCGCGTACTACCGGCAAAATGAATTTCTTAAAGCTATTCCATCTTTCGAATTGGTGGTTCGTGATCAACCCGATGCGGTGCAGCCGCGACATTTGCTTGGTCTATGTTATTTCTTTGTCGAGCGCTGGAAGGATGCGGCTGACACGCTGGAACCGCTCTGGGCGCAGGAATCGGGGCAATTAAGTTATCTCTACGTGCTGTCGATCGCGGCTCATCGGGCCGGCCAAAGACAACTGGATGAAAAAGCTACGGCACAGCTGGTGAAGGCCGGCGAAAATTCACCTGAGTTTCATCTATTCATGGGCAAGGCGCATCTTAACCTCGAGCAGTACGACATGGCGCTTGCCGACTTTCAGGCAGCGGCCGAGGCCAATCCGAAGCTGACGTTCGTGCACTTCAACCTGGGACTGACTTATCTGAAGAAGCAGGATTACGAGCACGCGCGCGATGAATTTCTGAAAGATGTGGCCGTGGAGCCCGATCTCGCGTTGAACTATGACGAACTGGGGGACGTCTACGTTCTGATGGAACAGGACAGTGCCGCGGAAAAAAGTTATCGCGAGGCGTTGCGGCGCGACCCGCAACTGGTGAATTCGTACTTAAGCCTAGCGAAAATTTATCAGCGGCAGGGGAAATATCAGCAAGCGTTGAGTGCGATTGATGCCGCCAGCAAGTTTGATCCGCGGCGCACCGATATTCATTATGTGAGGGGGCAGGTGCTGATCCATATGGGACGGAAGGATGAGGGCAAAAGGGAGTTGGAGACCTCCGTCCGCATCGACAACGAACGCCGCGCGGAACGGGAGAAGCAGGTGGAATCCGGCACAGTGCCATCGCCGGAGTTGCTGCAGGAGGATCAGTAATGGTTGGCTCACGCGCCACGCCCGTTTAAGCGCGAGATCCTTCGCTTCGCCTGAAAAACGGCTACGCTCAGGATGACAGAGGGTAAACACTCGCTCCTACATTTTGCCGAGTCGATTGGCGTGACGGGCGACTCTAGTCTAAGATTCTTGTTTGGCGATTCCAGTTCGACGCACTCGCCGTTTTCAGAGGATCACATTGCTTGCTGGCTGACTCGCAGGCGGCATATCTTTCGTGCCATCTCGGGCAGCGTTTATGCCGTCGGAGGAATCGAAGGTAGTGAGTTCAAATCCCCGCATGTTGAAAATCAGGCAGCTCGTAAGAGCTATTATCTTCGCTTCGTTGCTGACGGCATTCTCGGCGGTGGCAGTTTCCGCCGCCTTCGGACAAGTGCTTGACTTCACGATATCCAGCGCAAACGGATTTCAACCAGCCGAGTTGCAATCGGGGGAAACAATTTCCGCCGACATCAACCTCCAGCCAACAAGCACGGCGGTCGCGCCGTTCGCTGCAGTTGCGTTCAGTTGCACCGTAACCTCCAACCAGACCACGACAAATCTTCCGCAGTGCGACGTGAGCCCTTCAACTGACACGCCACCCGCCCAAGTTTCGGTCACTCTTAAGGCCCTGTCGGCGGCTGCGGGGCTATACACGATTGCGGTGACCGGGACTGACCCTACAGGTTCTGCCACGCTAACTTTCGATGTGACTGTGGTGGGGACTAGCGCGGATTACACGGTCAGTGTGACGACCCCGGCGGTCCCCAGCAGCGTGGCGCAGGGTTTTGGAGCAAAGGCCACGATTACTGTTACTCCGATCGGCAGCTATACGGGAAATGTCACGCTGTTCTGCCTTTCCGTGACGCCAGCCGTTTTGTCAGCACCCGTGTGCTCTTTTAGTCCGTCGCCGCTGCCTGTAACGGGCGGTGCTCCGCCTACCGCTACGCTCACCGTCACGACCTTCGGAACTCAGAACACCACCACGGCGAAGCTGGGGTTGTCGCGATTGTTATATGGGCTCTGGCTGGCCTTTCCAGGGCTGGCACTGGTTGGGGCCGGAGCGAAGGGAAAACTCAGGAAGAACGCTCTCGGGCTGCTCTTGCTGCTGGTGGTTGGCGGAGGATTCCTCTTTCTGCCAGCTTGCAATACGAGTTCAAACAGCAGTCCAACATCACCCACCGGCAGTGTGACTCCAAAGGGCAGCTACACGTTTACCATCACGGGGGTCGACGAAAACGGCAACTCGCCGAGTAACGCCACCACTGGAGCGACCGTCTCTGTAACGGTGGACTGAGACAGTATCCTGAAGTCATGCGGCGGCTACGAAATTGTGGCTTGCGTCCTGTGGCGAGGCGGTTGTGGTGTGCGAGCGTAGTCTGCTGCTCGACCCTCTTCCCGTCGATCTTTCTCTTATCGATCCTGCATGCCGAGGCTGTGGGTATATCCGCGCCGACCCCACCCGGCATTCCCAGCGGCGAAAATAAAAAAAACAAGGTCGGCCCGATCGTTGTGCGCTGGGACGAATCCCAGCCCGGCTGCACCTTTACTCGCAGCGATGACGGCAAGTATCGCTATGGGCTTTGGTCCGGAGATCTGGGCATTGTGTTGGCGGTGGATGCGAGAGAGGTGCAGATCATCCGGCATCGCATCGAGCCCATTTTCGGCGTGTTGATGACGATTCGTTACCGCGGCACTGGCGGCGTAGACGTCGATCCGGGCGGCATGACACTGCAGTTTATGAAGCATTTTAAAGTGGTGCAGCCCGCCCTCGACCCAGACGACTACGCTCAGAAAATTCAAAGTGACGCCGATGCGCTCGACGATGAGGCGCGGCGCGCGCTGGCGAAGCATCCCGAAGAAAAAGAGGTTCGCGAGGCGCGGTTGCAGGATTATCAGAAATCGGTGAGCGAACTCATCGAGTTCTTGACCAAGAACAACATGCGTCTGGCTCACCTCGATCCAGGCAATCCAGAACAGAGCGGGTGGGTATTTTTCAATACGAATAATAAGTGGATTGGCGGATGGAAGGCGCAGGAAGAGTTTGTTTTACGCTTGCCGCTGGATGGGAAAATATTTGAGCTTCCCTTCCGGCTGCCGCCCAGTAAAGGAGAAGTGTTATTGCGGAAGAGGGATTGAGTGGCAGAAGCTATCGCAGGCGTTTTGTCGTATCGCTGAGGGAGTCTTGCGTGCGTACTGTTCTTTCGCCCCGCTGGGGCTTGGTCGTTTTCACGCTCGACCCAGGGCTTACGCCCTGGGCTGCACCCTGACGCCGCTTCGCGGCTGAATGGATCCCGAGATACGAGTCGCTGGACGAAAGAAGAGCGGTTACGATGCGGCGCGCTGGCTCTTGCGCTGAATTTCCCCGGCTTGGTTCATCAGGATGTCACGGAGCGATACCAAGCCTCGCAATTCTTTGCCCTCGACGATGCAAAGGTGACGGAAGCCGAGCTCGTGCATGATGAAGAGGCACTCGTCGATGCTTTCATCGAGGTTGACGGCGCGCGGGTTGGCGGTCATCACTTCGGAAACGGCGGTGTGGCCGGGCGTGCGTCCTGCGGCGACAACTCGGTTCATAATGTCGCGCTCGGAAAAGATGCCGGCGAGTTCTCCGTTACGAACCACGGGCAGGGCGCCAATGTTGTGTTCCATCATGAAGCGAGCGGCTTCGAGCACCGTGCCGGCGGCGTCGATGGAGTAAACTTTGCGGTTTTTCACGATCTCGCGGAGGGAGGACATAAACGGCTCCTTCAGGGGTTCAAGTGATGGTTGAAGCTCCCACGGACTGCCCAATTCCGTGGTTTCTTACTTTACCATATGGGGCTTAATGGGGCTTAAATTCGACGCGCCGGAGCAGGCGAAAAGGATTACCGTTCAACCAGCCCTTCCAATGTGGAAAAGAATGCCGGATATGAGATTGCCGCGCACTCGCTGTCGTGAATCAGGGTCTCTCCGCAGGCTCGCAGCGCGGCAATGCTGAAGGCCATGGCAATGCGGTGATCGCCGAAGGACTGGATTTCCGCGCCGTGCATCGCTTGCCCTCCGGGAATTTTCAGGCCGTCTTCCCGTTCTTCGACTAGCGCACCCATGGCACGAAGGTTGGTGGCGATGGAGGCGATGCGGTCTGACTCTTTCACCCGCAACTCCCGCGCATCGCGGATCTCGATTCCCTGCTCGGTATACGGCGCGATCGCAGCCAGGACGGGGATTTCGTCGATCAGCGCGGCCGCGTCGGCTCCGGCGATGGTTGCGCCTCTCAGTCGGCCTCCTTCGACTTGCAGCGTGCCCACGGGTTCTCCGTGCATTTCCTCGAGTTGCGTCACGGTAATGCACAGGCCCAACTGGATGAGGATGTCGAGCAGGCGGGCTCGGGTCGGGTTCATCAGCAAGGCGGGAATGGTGAGTTGCGATTTCGGAAAAAGAGCGGCGGCACAGAGAAAGAATGCAGCGCTCGATAGATCGCCGGGAACTCGCGCCTCGATTCCGCGCAGGCGTTGGCCACCGCGAATTCGCACCTGGTTTCCCTTGCGATCAAGATGCGCGCCGAAGGCCTGCAGTGCGACTTGGCCATGATCCCGTGTGCGCAGGGGCTCCTCGACGCAGGTTTCGCCGTCGGCAAGTAGGCCAGCGAACAGGAGGCAAGTCTTTACCTGTGCGCTGGCTACCGGCATCTTGTAATTAATGCCTTTAAGTTGTGTCCCGCCAATGCGGAGCGGAGGACGTCCATTGTGCGCGGTGATTTGCGCACCCATAGCGGTCAGCGGTGTGATCACGCGTTCCATCGGCCGACGGGAGAGCGATTCATCGCCCGCCATTTCGCTTACGAAGTTCTGCGCCGCGACAATGCCGCTCAGCATGCGGATGGTCGAACCGGAATTTCCGCAATCGAGCGGGTGCGATGGAGCAGTTAGCGACGAGCCTCTTCCCTGCACTTCGATGACGTTATCGGCACCTTGTTTATCTTTACGCTCCCAACTTACGCCGAGGGAACGCAGGCATCCGAGCGTGCTGGCGCAGTCTGAACCGGTTGAGTAGTTTTCGAGGCGCGAAGGGCCCTCTGCAATGGCCGTCAGCATGGCGTAGCGGTGCGAAATGGATTTGTCGCCCGGAAGACTCACGCTGCCCCGCAAGTTGCGCGCCGGCCGCACGATGGATTGTGAATCGCTCTTCATTCCCTATCCAATATAGCGGATGAAGAACGGCGATCACTCGGGAGCTGGCTTGAATGGATTTTTACTGCGGAAGGTCACTCACCGCTGCGACGCAGATTGCTGGGCCAGCGTGTTCGACAGACGTTCAGGGTAATCGGAGATTATCCCGTCGACTCCCCAGCTTGAGAAGCGCTGGATCATTGCGGGAGCGTTTACTGTCCACACGAATACTTTCTTGCGTTCGGCCTTAATCTCGCGCAAAAGTCTTTGCGAGAGAAGCCTGTAGTGCGGAATCACATGGGAAACCGATGATTTGCTCCATAAGCTCAGCTGGGTCTTCGTCTCGCAAATCAGGCCGAGCGGAATGGTCTTGTCGAGGTGGTAAATTCCGGTGAGCACTTCCGGGATAAACGAAGAGATTACGAAACCGCGGCGCGGTGGGCACTTGCGAAGCAAGTCGATGGCGATTCGGTCCAGGCCAGGAATTTTGAGTTCGATATCGAGAAACGCTGTGTTCTGGTAACGGGCCAGGACCTGGCGCAAGGAAGGCAGAGCCAATGATTGCGCCGTGTGCTGGGAAATTTCGAGGCCGCGAATAGTTGCGTCGTGGCAGATTACGGCTTGCGCATCGCTTGTGAGGCGCACGTCGAATTCGAAACCGTCGCAGCCCTGGGACACAGCGAGATCGAAAGAAGCCAGCGTATTCTCGGCAACATCTTTGACGCCGCGTGCCCCGCGGTGGCCCAGCAGCAATGCACGATTTCGCATCGCCTTTGATTTTACTGGTGTCGATGGCTAATCCAGATCGAAATCGCGGATGGGTTTACCGGTGTCGGGAGATTCCTTGGCTTTCTTCACGGCTTCCTGAAACTTCTTATCCAACAGTTCGGAGGCATGTTTTTGCGCTTCTACCGACTGGCGAAAGATGGATTCGCGGCGGTTGTCCTGTTCCTTCATGGCGCGAGCGGCTTCCTCCATATCGTTAAACATTCTGGGTTTTACGGCTGGGGTATGCGCGATGACGGCGGCGGTTGCCGTGTCAATTTTCAACAGCGCGCCGCAGCAGGGGCAGGTCACTTCAAGATTGGCAGGGGTCTTCGCCATTCTGCGAATCATACCGCAAAACCGTGAAGGGGGCAGCGGTCAGCGTTGAATCTTGATGGGAAAAATGTGGACAAAGTTCAGCAATTCCGCGCCCAGCAGGAAGATCGAGAGCAGCACAACCATGACGGCCATGAGCTCTCCGAAGCTCAGGCCGCGGCGGTTGGGCTCGGAGCGCCGCGCCGCTAGGCTCAAAATGTTCAGCGTGGCAAACCCGAAGACGACCGCCCAGAGGATGTTGTAAACGTCAGTGTGGTGGCTGGAAAGGCGTTCCAGCAGCACCAGGCTTGCCACCAGCGTGGATTGGACGCCTTTCAGGTTGTGCAGTGCAGCGCAAGTGGTGCGCGTGAAACCCGCAATCAGCACTGAGGTTGAAGAAAGCGACATAGCTTACGCTGGAAGTACAAAAGCGGCCTCGGTCGGCCCAAGTAGTGGATATTACATTCTTTTGGCGTGCGGGTCACGAAGCATCGACGCAAAAGGCATCCCGGCAACCGATGGGTGATCCGACTCTCGAAGGCTGGACATTCGTTGAGCTCGGGCAGTTCCCTTTTTCTCCAGATGATTTTCAGTAAGATGGACGCATGGCTAGGGTGCGAGTCATCTTCTTTGATGTGGGCAACACGCTACTCTTCCCGAATCGCTCAAGGATGCTTGCTCCGATCGCGAGTGACCGGCATCCCACGCTTGCGGAGTGGCAAGCCCGGGAACGGCAAACGAAGCGGGAGTTTGACCGGGGCATGCAAAGCGGCAAAATCGACCACGGATTCTGGTGGATGTTTCATAGTTCCCTGCTCGAAGATATTGGCGAAGATGCCAGCGCCCGCGGTGCCTTGCTGCCGGCGTTGGTGCGGAACACGCAGAACTCCGCCAACTGGGATCAGATTCTACCGGGAACGTGCGAAGCGCTTCAGCGCATCGGGCAGAACTTTCGCCTCGCGATCATCTCGAATGCCGATGGCAAGATTGAGCAGGTGCTCTCCCGTTGCGGTATTGCCAGCTGCTTCGAGAGCATCACGGATTCAGGAATTATCGGAATCGAGAAGCCTCGCCGCGAAATTTTCGAAGCGGCGCTTGAAGCGATGAAAGTGAGAGCGGAGGGCAGTCTTTACCTCGGAGATGTCTACTCTGTCGATTATGTCGGAGCACGCGACGCGGGTATGCAGGCTGTGCTGATGGATGTAGCGGGTGCTTACCGTGACCGTGAAGTCCCGCGCGTGGAATCGCTGGAGCGGTTTGAAGCGTGGCTGGGCAGGCAAGTTTCGAAATAGACGATTGCCGGCGTAAAATCTGTGCGGCTTTATGACGCTATATGCACGAAGCGCATAGGGACTTTTGCATGTGTTGCTAGGTCTGATATTCCTACTACTCACAGGTTCCGGTACTCTGTCCTTGGATGTACGCCTCACACGTCAACCAGAACTCCACACCTGAAGGACAGGTGTCGCTGGCGGAACTGGCGCTCGTCTTTTTGAAGCTCGGCACTACGGCATTTGGCGGGCCAGCCGCTCACATCGCAATGATGGAGGATGAGTTTGTTAGAAAGCGGCAATGGATTACCAAGGAGGAGCTCCTGGACCGCCTGGCAGCGGCAAGTCTGATTCCCGGCCCGAGTTCTACCGAAGTTGCAATCTTCATTGGCCAGTCCAAACGAGGCTGGGGCGGCCTTCTGGTTGGCGGCTGCTGTTTTATTCTTCCGGCTGCGGTTCTCGTTACTGCGATTGCAGCCGTCTATACATGCTATGGTTCATTGCCGCGAGTCGCCGGGATTTTGTATGGCATAAAACCCGCCGTCATCGCCATCATTTTGCAGGCGTTGTGGAGCCTCGGGCGCACCGCGATAAAAACCAAGCTCCTTGCCATGATTGGAGTGATGGCAGTCATTCTGGACGCGGTTGGAGTCGCTCCGCTCGTTGTTCTCGCTGTTGCCGGCATCGCCGCCGCAGCCAGGGTTTGGTTCGGCAGTAAGGGGAGGACGGTCATGATGTCGGCCATTCCGTTATGCGGTCGATTTGGTTTTCTTCTAGCGGCAGTTGCAGTGACTGCTCGCGTCAGCCTCGTGCGCCTGTTTCTTTCGTTCTTGAAGATCGGAGCGATAGTTTTCGGCAGTGGCTACGTCTTGCTTGCCTTTCTGCGGTCGGAGTTCATCGAGCATCTTCATTGGCTGACGGAAAAACAACTAATTGATGCCATCGCAGTTGGCCAATTCACGCCCGGCCCGGTATTCACAACTGCTACCTTCATCGGCTACCTGGTCGCCGGAATACCCGGTGCAATCGTCTCAACAGTCGGCATCTTCTTGCCGGGATTTATTCTCGTTGCTTCAAGTGGACCGCTGATACCGAAGCTACGTAAATCCGCACTCGTGTCAGCTATTTTGGATGGAGTAGTCGCTGGGTCGTTGGCATTGATGGCGGTGGTCGCCTGGCAACTCGCTGGAACTGCAATCGTTGACAGGCTTACCATCACTATCTTAGGTGCCAGTGCCCTGCTTGTGCTCAAGTTTCAGATCAACTCCGCATGGGTGATCGCTGGTGCAGCTTTGTGTGGCTGGTTCTCGCATTGATTGCTGGGATCGGTTGAAGCCTGACGTTAGGCGTATGTTGCTAGTCATTCCCGGCATGGAAATTGTTATAGGATCTCCTGACTATGATCGATTCGACGCGATTTTTGTTATTTCTGACCGCGGCTGTACTGCTGGCAGTGGCGCCGGGACCTGGGATGCTCTATGTGCTCGCACGAAGCATGGCGGGCGGAAGACGCGAAGGCGTACTTTCAGCTCTCGGCACTTTCCTGGGAGGCATGGTGCACGTGTTCGCCGCGGCGCTGGGGGTTTCGGTGATCCTAGCGAGGTCTGCGTTGGCGTTCGCCACGGTGAAATATGCCGGAGCGGCTTATCTGTGCTTTCTGGGCGCAGGAATGATTTTGGACGCGAGGAAAAAGAAAGATCGCCCTGCAGACGATTTTTCCTCGGCGACCCAAGCCGCACCGCGAAATCCGTTGTGGCAGGGCGTCGCCACAGAAGTGCTCAATCCGAAGACGGCGTTGTTTTTTCTTTCATTCATTCCGCAGTTCGTTCACCGCAGCGCAGGACATGTATTTTTTCAGTTTGTACTGCTGGGAACTGTTTCGGTGGTTCTGAACACCTCGGCGGATCTGGTCGTGATCCTGCTGGCTGAACCGTTGGGGAAAAAGATTCGGTCGTCGGCGGTATTTCGTCGCAGGCAAAGAACGGTGACCGGGGCAATTATGATTGGGCTGGGAACGTACCTGGCAACCAGTGAGAGCGCGTAGGCTGGAAGTGAGTCGGAGCGCGCAGCTACATCTCGAGAATCTGGTGGTCGTGGCAATCGCTGTGAATTACATCGTGGATACTTTGCAGCAGTTCGGTTCCGTAGCGCGCCACGAAATATGCGCCGGCCACACCTCGCTCCTGCAAGGCTCGTTCGGGATAAAGTGTGTTGCTCAACCATTCCGCATGACGGCCCACGACCTCACTGCGGCGTAACTCAGCGGCCATGGCTCGTTCGCGTAGGCGGTCGAGTTGGTAGCGCACCTTGGACGAACCCGTTTGACTGGCTTCCACCAGCGTGGGATCGAGCTTCGCCAACGATTCCTGCAAACTGGAAAACGATTCTTCCACCGACTGGTTAGCACGATCGAAGGCCTGCTGTAATCCTGCCGGCAAGGAACGCGAAGCGAGCTTGTTGCGCAGTGCCTCCGGCCCCTGAAATGCGTCGAGGACGGTGATGCCATAGTGCTGCATCTTACCCTGCACCTTGGGATCGATGATTGTAGCCGAGAAGCGAGGCACGATCGGCGTAACCCGACCCAAGATCGTTTCGTACACGGCGCCAACCTGTGCGAAGTATGCGGCCTCAGCCGCGCCGCCTGCATACGCCAGCGTCGGGAGAAGATAATCCTGCACCACGGGACGCAGGAGCACATTGGGGCTGAAATCTTCCGGCGCCGCATCGATTTGACTCAGCAATTCGACCGGCGAAAGTTTTTGCGCGCCGGAGTCCGAACCGATCATAAGCTCCACTGTCTGGGTCGAACCATTGATACGCCGATGAATCGCGGTGCGAGCGCCTTCGCGTGACCCAAAAACCAGCACCGACGACGGAGTTACTTTGACCTGCTGGTAATAGCCGGCTTTGTCGAGCGCTTCTCCTCGCGAAATTAACGCGGCGGCCAAATCTTGCGCGCGTTCAATCGCCATGCGATAGACCGGCGCGGCAACACGGTGCAATTCCGGATCGGAGGCATCGAGCAGAATCACTCCCCAGGGCGCGAACAAACGGGTGTAAAAGCGGGCGAAGGCTGTACCAAGACTTTCGCCGGGACGATAAGACTCGCGCAGAAATTGTGCGGCTTCGGTATCGCCAAGCAGGGCGGCGGCTTCTTCCACGACCGGCAGGATTTCGTCACCGAGTTGCACATTGCTCACCGGCGCGTCCGGAACGCCGTGGCTGGAAGTCGTGAACGTGCGGAGAATGCCATCAGGGCCGGGGAAAGAAATGTGATTCACTTCCGCTAGATCATGATCGTACGTAGCCAGCCAGAAGACCGGAACAGCATCGATGCCCGCCGCCGTGGCTTCTTCGGCAAGCTTCACCGCGGTCATCGCCTTGTAGATGGCAAACATGGGGCCGCCGAACAGACCGACTTGCTGCCCCGTCACCACCGCAAATGCGCCGTCCCGCAGGCGTTTCAGGTTGGCAAGAGTTTGCGCCGAAGCGCCCCAGAATTTGTTCTGGTGTTCGAGAATCGCGCTCACCCGCTCCCGGCGGGAAGGATGGTACTGCACAACCGACGATTCCTTCTTAAACCACTCACTAAAGTTTGGAGAATGTGGATAGAAAGGTTGGACGCTGGGCGAGTATGCGAGAAAGTCAGTAAAAAGGCGGGTCGTCTGCGGAATCTGGGCGAACGGCAGACAATGCGCTTTCACCGCTGCTTCTCCTGACATCGACATTCGGTACGGGTTTGGACGGATGAGGTCATTACTTGTCAACTGCACGCCTGTCAACGCTACCACGTTTCAATGTTGGCGTTCTGTGGCCCGTAGTTCAGATGCCCGCAAATAGACCCAAGATGCAAGAATTAAGATGCAAGATAATGGTGGCTGCCCGCGCGAAAGCTACCGAGACCGAGCTAACAATCGAAGACAGGAAGGGATTAAGATCGCACAATGAATTCGACTGCTCCTCCGTATATTGGTGGACCTCTTACTCTGGAAGGCTCAGTCGTTCGTCTTGAACCGATTCGTCCAGAGCATGCCGAACTCTTCTGGAGTGTCGCAAAGGACAACATCGACGAAATCTTTCAATGGATTCCCTACCGCATGAAATCGCAGGAGGATTTTCAGCAGGTCGTCGAGAAGGCTTTTGCCGAGCAGGAACGTGGCGAGTCGGTGGTGTTTGCTACTGTTGAGCGCAGTTCCGGAAGAGTGATCGGAAGTACCCGGTTCATGAACATTGACCGCGTCAATCGCCGCGTCGAGATCGGTTCCACTTGGATTGCGCCGGCGTGGCAACGCAGCGCCGTGAATACTGAGGCGAAATATCTGATGCTGCGCCATGCGTTCGAAGTCTGGCAATGCATTCGCGTCGAACTCAAAACTGACGCTTTGAATCAGAGATCGCGTAACGCCATCCTGCGCATTGGAGCGAAAGAAGAAGGCACGCTGCGCAGACATGTGATCACCTGGACGGGCCGCGTGCGCGATTCGGTTTACTTCAGCATCCTGGATAACGAATGGCCTGAAGCAAAGGCGAAGCTGGAAAGGTGCTGCCAAGGTTAGAACCACTTCCGTGTTCTGATTGCGATCGAGAGCCCCGCTTATTTCGCTCTCATGGCATCAATTAGGGATTCGAGGGTTGAAAAACTAAGCCTACGGAAGCCGACGATACTGATTTGTCGATAAGTTTATCTTTGATATCCCGTCGAATTGTTTCGAGTTCATCGACGGTCATGCCCACCGGAGTGACGGACGAGATACGATGAGGATTGTCGAATTCAATCATTAGAAGCTTCGACTTGTCCGATTTGAACATCACAAGACAATTTTCTGTTAACCGGTGCGTCTGAAAATGACTAATAACAATTCCATACCACTCAGCGTGATCCACCTGATTTAGAAAGAAGAAATCATCATTCAGTAATTGAGCAGATTGAGTGATCCCCATCGGCGTCTCCTTAGTTATGTATGCCGTCAAAAACTTCTCCTTTGATTATATTCGCTTTTTGTTCGCTTTTATGATATTTATTTCTTAGTCATGCCCGCCTCACTGCCAGCTTTTTCCGACGGCCAATACCCCACCGTGGGATGGCTATTCCTCGATCTCAACTCCTATTTTGCTTCGATTGAGCAGCAGGACCGGCTCGAACTGCGCGGCCGGCCCGTAGGCGTAGTGGCAGTGGATACGGATTCCACCTGCTGCCTGGCGGCGAGTTACGAAGCTAAAGCTTATGGCGTGAGAACCGGAACCTTGGTGAAAGAGGCCAAGGCTCTGTGCCCCCATATCAATCTTGTAGTGGCGCGACCAAAGTTGTATGTGGAGTATCAGCAGAAGATCATCCAGGCGATGGAAGAGCATCTGCCGGTTTACAAGGCTTTCTCCGTGGACGAAATGGCTTGCCAGTTGATGGGCCGCGAACGATTTCTGCCGAATGCCACAACCCTGGGCTACAGAATCAAGCAGTCTCTGCGCAATCTTGGCGTGGCGCTGCGTTGCTCGATTGGCCTTGCGCCCAACTGTTATCTTGCCAAAACCGCCGCAGATCTCTGCAAGCCGGACGGGCTGACCATATTGCTCAAGGAAGATCTGCCGCAGGCACTGCAATGCATGAAGTTACGCGACGTGGTGGGGATCAGCCATGCCATGGAGCATCGGCTGCATAATCGCGGTATCACGACTGTCGAACAGCTTTGCAAATTGTCGTCGCAGCAAATGCGCGATATTTGGGGCAGCGTGCAGGGAGAAACCATGTGGTATTGGTTGCATGGCGAAGATTGGAAGGAGAAGGCTGCCCCCCCGCGCAAAAGCATCGGCAAACAACATGTGCTGGCGCCGAAATATCGAACGAGAGAACAGGCTTATCTAGTAGGGTTGAAGCTGCTCAGCAATGCCGCGATCAAGCTGCGCCGGTTAAATATGTGGGCGCGAGGCATCGGAGTGACGATTGCCTTTAGGCACTGGGGCCACGAAATAAAGGATGAAACTGAACCCTCCGGCTGGAAGGCTCACCGAAACATTCATGCCTGCCGCGATACGATCACACTGCAAGAGCACTTTCGCGAGCTTTGGAAAGATTGTCCGGCAAATCGGCCAGTGCACGTCGGCGTATGGCTTTTTGACTTAATTCACGATTCACAACATACGCTCGGATTCTTCGACGACCCCAAACGCGACGCCATCAGCAAAGCAATGGATCTGATTAATAAGGAGTACGGCCAGCACACTGTCTACATGGGAGGCTTGCACGGCCTGGGCGACGCCGCACCCACCCGCATCCCGTTTTTCAGCGTGCCGGAGTTGGCGGATTTCTAGCTGGCCTAAATGATATTGGAATCCAGCCCGGCGATGAACTGAATCCCGGGAATAATTTTGCCGACAAGATTTTTGTCGTTCGTCAAGAACAGGTCGGTTCCTGCAGCGGCCGCGCAGGCGAGATGAATGGCATCAGCGGAAGCTATCTTAATAGATCCTTTGATGCGCCCAAAAATTTCGGCAGTTTCGATCGTGAACGGAACGAGTTGCGAAACCGCGCTCATCAATGCGCTTTTAACATCCTGAATGCGCTCCTCATTTGCGCCACCTTTGTAGGCTCCGGCCAGCACTTCGCCTAAGGTCAACGTTCCTGTTATGAGTTGATCATTGCGCTCCGTCATTCGCGACCAGATCGCATCCACTCTTTTACCAAACTGGGGATTCCCCTCCAGGAAGTAAATGAAGATCATCGCATCCCAATAGACGCGGCTCACCTGTCTTTCCCCGGACCATAAAAATTGGCGCGTTCATTGCGAAGATAATTTTCGCCTCCACCCAACTCAGCAAATACATCTTTAAGCGCCCCTCGCAGCCGGTTCCACGCCTCCTGGCGTTCGTGCGGCTTGCCGGCCTCTTTTTGCATGTGGAGGAATTCGTAGGTATAGGTAACGGTCGTACTCTTACCGGAAGGTGGCCCGGTTCTTGAGATCAAGCGCAGTTCGTTCTCCGTTAAAAACTTTCTGGAGGTTAAAGCCGAGCACACTGCAGGTATCCGATTGTGTAGCCCCAGATCCTTATGAACTCCTCCTACATTGATAGTGAATGTTTTATTCGGTTGGCGACGAGCGGGTAAAACATACTTCTCACCGGCATGCTGGCGGATAGAATCAGCGTTCGATATCGAAGAAACAGTGACCATGATAACCCCTCCTTTTGATGTACACATATGTATACATTGTATGACTATTAGAGGTCAAGAAGAGATTATTATTCTTCCATGCTTCGAGACAGGATCAATCTGCATCCAATAATCAGTTAAGATTAGGAACAGTTCTTTTCAGGCCAAACCCACCAGTGGGGGCGTCACGGTTTCGACGGAGATGCTTGCGGCCAAGAGGCATGCCGGGGTGCACACACCCGCAATCGCGTGCAAAATGATAATTGCCAATCAACAAATGGCATACGCAGCCTAACTAGTTTAGGCAGCCGTCCCAGGAGGCTTCGCCCGTGGGCCTCCGAAGGACGTCACACAGCGGGCTGCTCTTTTCTTCTACGTCTGGGGAGAGAGGCTAAGATCACAGGCTAGCGGCTAGCGTTTCTTGTCCGTTCTGAGCGTGGGCCGCGAACGTCCTGGGGAACCGCCAGCAATGGCGGCAAACGCCTGGGGCATGAACGCGAATAAGCATGTAGTCTCTTGACCAGTAACATTTTCGGACGCGGGTTCGACTCCCGCCGCCTCCACCAATTCTCTTCAGTGACAATAGGGGTCTCGGAAACGAGCGAGGGAACAAAAGGGAACATGGCTTAACCCCTACCAACTTTCCTGCGTTCATCACTGCGTCCCCCCCTTATAAGCACCAGTTTCACTACGGCTCTGTTGTGTTCACGCTGGTCTGACGAAAGTCCCTCGCCGTACTCCATCGTGGTTCGGGGATCAGAGTGACGCATCAAAGCCTGTTGCACACTAAGCGGCGCACCCGTCTTGTCCAAGAACGTGCGATAGGTGTGCCGGAAAGTATGCCAGCCGAGAGTATCCGAAAAGCCAATCTCCTCACCGACAAAGCGGAGCCGATGTTTTTGCACGCCTTCGGGGGAATACGGAACTTTGCCGTGCCTGTAAGGGCTTGCAAAAATAAAATCGTCTGCTTTGTCAAAGGTCGTCCGGTCATACCAAGCTCGCAATACCTTCAGTAGTTCCGGAGCAAGCGGAAGGAACGCTTCAGAGGGATCGGTCTTGGTATTGTCCAGAATGTTACGGACGATACCCCGCTCGATGTTCAACGTGCGTTCTTTCCAGTTCACATCTGACCAGCGCAATGCGAACAGTTCGCTACATCGTAAACCGAGACAGATGGCAAGGATTACCGCCGTCCGAAATGGTTCCTGCGCAATCAGTCTATGCCTGACGACAAGGTCGAACTGCGCAAGGTCTAGACTGCGCCGCTTCTTATGTTTGCTTGCATTTTTGATTGGAATCTTGCGGTCGCCGAAAGGATTTCTACCCTCATCGGCGAACTCCCATTGAACAGCGCAGTCGTACAGAATATGCATGAGACTGCGGAAGTGAGCCTTGGTCTTGGGCGCTAAAGATCGTCCCGAACCGTCGATTCGCTTAAGTGTTTTCAGCCATTCCCGAAAGGCGAACGGGCGCACTTTGCCGAGAGCATAGCCGCCCCACTTCTCTTTCAGAACTCGCAATCGGCGCCTGTAGCTCTCAGCCGTCGATCTGCGACTCGGCATTTCTTCAGCGATGTACTTGTCTATCAGTCCACCCCACGAAACACCGTGTTGAACGGGGTTGTCGGGATTAACGGAAAGACGAAGGGCTTCCGCCGCCTTCCACGCTGCCGAAGCCGTTGGATATTGCTCGACTGACCCTATCACTCTGCTTGCCAGCTTTGTCCCACCTTCTGCCAACGGTTCCCGGTACCGGAGCACCCAGACGTTGGATTTAGGTTTTTTTCTTTCTTTCTGTTGCAAACAACCGAATTGATAACTTGTCCGTCTGAACTGCATATATTCTCCTGTTCAGAACGGACGGATTGGCTACGCAGACTTTACCGCTGTCCTCAGCCATCCGTCCAGTTCACTCAGCCGGTAATGCCAGCGATGAAGATAGAAATAGCCCGGTATGCCCTTTTTCCCGCCGGTGCGTTGGTATAGCCGTGCGTTACGATCCAACGTTTTCGGGTGAACTCGTAGCAGTGCCCCCGCTTCTTCATTCGTGAGCAGCGGTTCCCAAGCGCCGCTGGAGGGGTTTTCGTGGGAAGAAGGCTTGGCAGTAGGAGTGCGGATAGAACGGGGCAGATGGCGAGGGGGTGCAGCAGGAGCACTTCTACCGTTTGAACGGTGATTCATTGGCTTGCGTCCTTCTCCCAGCAAGCCCGATATGCAACATTGCGGATCGGCGATTCTCGGTTTGCCGAGGTTGTCGGTTCTACCCGCTTTCCAGTTGACGCTGGAATGCGGGTTTTATTATTTGTGCTTCGTCGTCTTCCGTGTCCCTAGTGGCGGCGACCTGTAGCCTTTCTTCTTGCCATACATGCCTTTCACAATCTCACCCCGCTTTTTGAGTCGGCGCAACGCAGCGTGAATCTCTGGCAAGAGATTAACCGTGTCCTTGAAACCAGCCTCAACCATTCCGTCCCGTATGCCAGTGGGCAGCACAATTTGCCCACGACGGCTATACACGAAAGTTCTGACTGCTTTCACAATTCCCATTTCCGAATTTATGTGTGCCCGCCGATCAGGGAAGGTGCTGGCGACAAGTTGGTCGAGGCAGGTATCCAAGTGGCTACGTAGCTTTTCCAGACCGGCGATCTCATGGTCTATTTCTTTTTGCCGTTTCTCGTTTTCTTTCTTTTCCTCAACCAACAGGGCGATGTCCTGCTCAACCTTTTCCTGCATTCTCCGGTACTCTGCCGCATCGACCATTCAGGAAACATAATATAGCCCAGTTGGTCAAGATGCAACACATAGTGGTCAAGATTTGGTCAAGTATAGGACAAGCCTCTCCCCGCAGCGCGCGGCGCGCGCTGCGGCTATGGAACTCTTCGCAACCCTTTCTCAGAGTCGGTATCTACTCCGAACACAGCCAATTCCGGCAAGCTGTCGCCGCCGAGCAAGCCTTGGAGATCGCCGAACATCCCTCCCGTGCTCTGAATTACCGCATCAATGTGCTGTTGATTGCGTGCCCAGCGTCTTGTAGTAGCCCGCTTGTCCGCACTGAGATCATTCTGGAGCGCAACACAGGCTTCCATCACGGACATCAAACGATGTCGAAATTCTTGACCAGTGATGTACGACAAGAGCTTTTCCGCAACAGCAGCACCCTGCTGCGAAGTCGCTCGGACTGCTGCAATTTCGATCAGCACTCGCCGAAGAATCTGCGCTAAAGGCAAGAAATGGCGGAACGAAACGACGTACACACCATCAAGGTAATCCATAATCTCGACATCCGGTGGCATTGTGGCGGTCGCAATGACGCACAGTGTTGCTTGCGCTGCCCGCATATCTAGTCTCGCTTTGTCCAACCATTGCCTGGCCCAACTTCGGGTCTGCTTGCATTCCCAGAGAATCACCCCTACTGGCGAACCGTTTTTTCCGAGCACTTCCTGTAATGCGTCTCCACCGGCCTGTCCTTTCGGGACGGGGCGGACGCAATCTCTGGGGAACGTGTTGCGGAGGATTGCTTCCAGCCTTAATTCCGTCACTTCGCCTTGCATTTGCTGAGACCCTGTATCAATCCGCCTCCTGAGGTCATCAATTTCTGTTCTCATGTCGGCTATCATTTTGTCTCTCATGCTGATTGCGACCCTGTTACGGTCATCAGAGTCTTTTGCCGTCGCCGCACGAGTCTCATCAATAATCTGCTGGCGCTGCGCATCAACCTGACGGTCGATTTCTGCGTCGATCAATGGTGTAATCGCCTGTTCAATAGGCAATTGAAATTCGAATTTGCATTGTGGGCACGCCACGTCGATAGCATCATCAGTCATCACGTTTTTCTCCTGTTCCTAATCACCACATCCCTGATCACAATCGTGTTGAGGTACGCATAGTACGTTGCGTTATATCGTTTCGGCCTGCCTGGGAGCACTCCTGCACCTTGAAGGAAATCGGCAGCGCAGTATGCAATCATCCGAGTACCCCGCTTATCCAGCGACACTCCGACGTGACTGCCGTTCGCCCTAATCGGTTGTAGGGCGAACCGCCCATCAGCGGACGAGTAGCACACAGCGACTGAATGCGCAGACCGCAACTGAAACGCCTCTACTGCCGTGCGGTCAAAAACAAACGTGCCATCAGGGCAAATCAACACTTGAGCACTGCTATTCGCATCTGGCATCAAGCACCTGAACCTTTCTTGCTAATTTCCCCGCTGCCATCTTGCGTGTCATAACTTATGGTGTTGTCGAATTGTTGACTACACATTTGATCAAAATATGACTATTCGGGGTGTTTTACCATAAAACGGCATATTTCTGCAAGGGCTGACCTGAAGGCGGTTGGTCGGCGTATCAGAGAAATCCGAGGCTTTGACCTAACGCAGGAGCAATTCGGAAAACTGCTCGGCATTGGTCAGACGACGCTTTCCAAGTACGAGAAGGGGCAATCCGAGCCACCGCTGGATGTGCTCCTGCGCTTGCGAGCGCATTCAGGCAAGAGCATCGACTGGATTGTTACGGGCGAAGAAATGATGCCATCGAAGACCTGAACTTCTTCTCTGTGGAGACGGTCGAACAGAATGCCACGATTAGCTAGACTTCAAGAGTCCGTCCATGCCTCCCGAAACCTTGACCACTCAAGTTTTCTTCGCAACGTCGCGACGCGACGCTGCGGGTAACCTTAGCGCTTCTTCGATGTTTTCCGAGTGGGGGATTTCTGTTTCGGGGTTACATTAGCTGCCGTCTTCTTGGCTGCCGATTTCTTCTTCACAGTTCGCTTCGGCTTCAGGACTTGGGCAATATTCTCCGGTTCATCTAGGCGAAGCCGGATTATCTCTTGCTCAGGGATGCGAAGCTTTTGGTGCAAAAAGAGTACCGCCTGTCGCAGCGTACCGGGACGAATGGCTTCTACAACTGTGACACCAAGTCCAATAGCGGTCATCACGGTGCCTGCGCCTTTCTGTAACGGCTGGTATTCCACGACAGTGATGCCAAGGGTCTTCAACTCTACGGCGTGCTCACGGAGTTTCTTTTTTGTTTCATCATTGACGTAGACCTGCTCCCAGTCAACAGCAGGGGCACCACCGCACCGGGCACAACCCATCCCTTGTTTATCCAATCGAGAAGAACCGCAATTCACGCATCGAATCATGTGCGAATTGTACGCTCAGGTGGGCGGCTCCCACGCAGTCGCTACTTTTCTGACTGTTCCACAAGACCAATCAGTACAATGGCTCCATGGCGACGGCTCCCATCTTGGGTCAAACACTTGAGGACTTTATTCCTGCATCCCTGCGAAACCTTGGCGACCACCAGACCGCCCTGCCACGCATAGCCCGTGACCCGGCTCTGACGGCAGAAATTGAAACCGTGCTTGCCAACATCCCCACATCCCACAATCTCTATCACGGAGATGCACGTCATCATGTGGGTGACATTGAGCCAGAGTCAGTTCATTTGGTGCTCACGTCGCCGCCCTACTGGACTCTGAAGGAATACAGGCATTCTGACGGCCAATTGGGATTCGTGGAGGACTATAGTGCCTTCCTCCATGAACTGGATAAGGTGTGGAAGCACTGTTGGAAGGCACTTGCGCCCGGTGGTCGGCTCGTCATCGTCGTCGGCGATGTGTGCCTCAGCCGCAGGCAAAATGATGGGCGGCACACAGTCGTGCCACTGCACGCCAGTATCACGGAAAGTTGCCGCAAACTGGGCTTCGACAACCTTGCCCCCATCTTCTGGTACAAGATTTCGAACGCCGCTTACGAAGTGGAGAACGGCTCCCGGTTTCTCGGCAAGCCGTATGAGCCGAACGGTGTCATCAAGAACGATGTCGAGTACATTCTAATGCAGCGGAAGCCCGGTGCGTACCGAAAGCCCACTCTGGCTGCCCGTGTGTTGAGCGTAATCAGTGCAGCAAATCACCAGAAGTGGTTTCAGCAAATCTGGTCAGACGTGACAGGTGCATCGACGAAAGACCATCCCGCCCCTTACCCACTTGAACTCGCTGACCGTTTGGTCAGAATGTTCAGCTTCGTGGGCGACACGGTGCTCGATCCGTTCCTTGGCACAGGCACGACGAGTCTGGCATCCGCCAAATGCGGCCGAAACTCCGTGGGCATCGAGGTTGACGCCCATTACTTGCAGATGTCTGAAAAGCGTCTAATCACCGAGACCACCCAACTCTGGGGAGCCGCAAAAGTCAACGTCCACCGAACCTCTGCTGATACAGGTCGCAAATCCGGGCGATGAAGTTGTTGTAGTGGATCGGGCTATCGGCTGGGGGAGCCAGATCGTTCGCCACCAGCTTCGCTGGGTTCTGTCCGTCGTAGTCCACAATGATGACAGTCAGAGCTTCCGGCTGATCGTTTGGCTCGTCTGCTACGCTCCGAAGAGGTATTCCAGCAAAAATCTTCGCTGTGTCGGCGACGACCTTGTTCATCTTGAACTTGGGCCTGACCAAGCCTTTGGCAAATGCATCGGGATTCTCGTAAGCCGGAGAACAATTGATAATGACGGTCGCACCCGCAATGCAATCCTTCCGGTGATTGTGCATGTGGTTGCAGTAGGCGATAACATCCCCGTAGCGATTCCAACGGGCTTTGCCATGGGCGGTCATGATGGTCTTGTGCTCTATGGCTGCCCTCACGGTTTTCGGTGGGTCTTGGAGTACGAAGTCAACGTTGCGTCCCGCCACTCTGGTATGTACATCAGCGTTCTTGACCGGAGTCAGTTCCTTAGCCTCTAAGTGAGCAGCAACGCCGGGGCACAACTTTTTCAAATCATCGAGAATGTAGTCACTTAGTGCATTGGAATTGGCTTGAGAGCGGGGATTGAATCCCAAATGCGAATTGATCCACTCGATGTAGCGGTCGGGAGCGAGGATTTCGGCCAAACCTCATTGTGCCGGAAAACAGGGATTTAGGCCAGAAGTTGACCCATAGCAGTAAAATATCCATCATGGCCACGAGAGTCTTCACCGCATTCGACTACGATCACGATGAATTTCTGCGCACGGCATTAGTCGGGCAATCTAAACACGAAGATAGCCCCTTTGAAATTTGCGATTACTCAGTTAAGACACCGTTCGTGGGCGATTGGAAAAAGAAGGTGCGTGAGCGCATCAAGAAATGTGGGCAGATGGTTGTCCTCTGCGGCCAGTACACCCATTTGGCGACGGGGGTTCGGGACGAACTTGAAATCGCTCAGGAGGAAAAGCTGCCTTACTTCCTGCTGAAGGGTTATGCAGACAAGACGTGCACGAAGCCAACGAGTGCGAAGGCCACGGACAAGATGTACAACTGGACGTGGGACAATCTGAAAATTCTCATAGGCGGTGGACGCTGATTGGCGACCCCCAAACTCCAAAGCCGCACGCCTGAAGAGTATGGCGAGAAATACCAAGACCATTTACTGGAGCAGTACAAGCTGTTCGTTGAAACTTCGCAGCATACCAGTGAAAAGCGCCAGAACGCCAATAATTATCTGCTGACGCTGTGCTCCAGCCTCATCACGTTGTTCGTTGCTTTCCTCTCTACGTTCGGTCACCATCGCTGGAATGTGTTGATCCCGGTCGCCGGGCTGTTCGTCTGTTTCATCTGGTGGTCATCGGTGAATTCCTACAAAGCCTTGAACACAGCCAAGTTCAAAGTGATCCATGAAATGGAAGAGCAGCTTCCCGTTGCCTTATTCGATTATGAATGGCATGTCTGCGGCAAGGGAAAAGACCGAACCAAGTATGTTCCGCTGACGCATCTCGAACGATTGGTGCCCTGGATGTTCGGCCTGATCTTCATTGTGCTCGGGACGTATTCGTTGTTGGCTCCGGTGGACAGAAAACCGCAACCGGGGCAAACTGAGATTCCGAGCGTGCACGCTTTGCCGTCCAAGACGCCCTAAGCATGGCTCTCACTCTTGCGTCAGCAACTATCATCGCCCTATGATCCTGTCCAGCAATGGACGCGACCAAAATCAATCAGCACGCAGTCGCATGGATCGAGAGCTACGCTCGTTGCGAAATTTCGCTCGACGAATTGCACAAAAGAATGCGTGATGCGCTTGGAAAACGGATGATCCACAATCCGCACTACAGGGTTTTGAACCTGCACCAGATTTGTCCTAGTCGGGCGGTTCGCATCACGGCGCAGCATCTGGAAATCTTGTTGGCGAAACGGCGTCGAGGCGAAATCACGGAGCAGGACGTGCGAGATTGGGCGCACATGGTCACAATCAATGACTGCTTCTTCTGGAAACCTGAGGATGATGTCGTGGGGAAGTGGGTGAACTTCCTGTTCTTTGATTTCACACCGCAGGATTAGCCATTTCGCCCCGCACGTTCGTATCTTTAAAGTATGCGGTGCGAAGCACATCTAGGCGAAACCGTCTGCGCCGCCCCCTGCCGGACAGAAGCACAGAATTTCCTGACCAGCCAAGGTAACGTCCGAAAGAATCGTGCAAGTTGGTTGTTTGCTTGACCTTGCAGCTAGTCATTCCGGGAGACTGCTCTGTATCTTATGGGCATGAGCGAGGAGAGGTACTTGACTAGCTGCACGATGCGAACGGTCGGCGGTGTAGTGACCGCCGACCACCATTCTACGGAATCTGCGCAGCCGCCGAAGTGCTGCATACTTCCCGTCCTCAAGGTGTCTGGGTTGCGTTCGCTCGGCCTAGATTGATAAGGGACGGTTTCTGCCAAACACGGAAACCGGGGTTCCCCCCACCCGGTTTTACGTACCGCATACCACGATCCAAGACCACGGGAAGAGCGGCACAGACGTGACCCAGTGAAGGAAGAGGTTATCAGTCAAGTTTGCTGACAAATTGTTTCCCGTTTACGACTGCCTTTATCGCCGGGATGAGGTCGCTTGCGGCTTCCGACTTAACGACATAGGCGTGCCCGCCACTGGCGAGCGCCGCTTGGGCTACTCCCTCCAACTTATGCTGACTGAGAAAGACGATTCGAGCCTTTGGAACGAGCCGCCGAATCCGGGCTGCCGCCTCGATGCCTCCGAATATGGGCATGCTGACATCGAGCACAACAATGTCTGGTTGAAGTTCTTCAGCGTTGCGGACGCCCTCCAGCCCATTCGCAGCCTCACATATGACTTCAAAGCCGGATTGACTTCTTAAGCGTTCGCAAATCTGCTTCCGAACATTCTCGTTATCTTCGACAACCAAAATTGTTAGGGACTTAGGAGTGTCAGCTTTCGGCACGGCATTCCCCAGACTTAATCTGCGGCTTTCGACTCGGAGGTTAGGAAATTCGAGCATCTTCTGGCGAGGAACTATATTCTCGTCCTCACTTCTTCCTTATCATCTTTCACGGGCCGTATGCAGGAGTTCCAGCAGTTGCTCGGTTTTCTTGGCGTCTTTCTCGTGGGCCTATCGCCGCAGAGGGCACGCATGAATTCGATGTTGTACACGAATCCCCTCCGTTGGGCGAAACTTCATTTTCAGACCAAAACTGTATTGGGCAAATACAGGAAACGCTGTATGTGGGGTAGCGAACAGATCATTTTTTTGTTTTTGACACGTCGTTTCTAAAAACTTAAGACCCGCCCACGGTGTGAGGGTTACAAATGGTTGACTGGAGCCGAGAGATCGTCTGTATTCTCGATTTATGAACTATCAGAGTCTTTTGTAGAGCCACTGAATGCCTTCAGAGCAGGTGAATACAATGCGATTTCGTTCAGAACTGCTTCGACCGCCGAAAGGCGACCCGGAACCAGTTCTTACAAAAATCTACGATGTGTACCGATCTCCCGATGGTCACATCGCTGGTGAAGGTCAAAGTATGGCCGAAGTACTCGAAGGTAGTGAGGCAAGTACGAAAAAAGACTTTCGCCCGAAGAGTTTTTGAAATGTTGGAGCGTTGGCAGCCAATCCGTCCGCTCGGTTGTTACTCGCCGGAGCGAGTGGTTTTTGAGGGAACAATCAGGGAACAATACCCGTTCCCGACCGTGTTTTCCTGCGCTTTTGGTGCCTGCGGATTCCCGCTAAGTTCTTGGAATTCCGGGAGGCGATGGATTCGACTCCCGCCGCCTCCACCCTACCACAATATATATTGTTTATTCTCAATCGTTTACGGGAACATTTTAATTTAATGCAATAGCATTTTGCAGAGACGGGGTTCTCCGCCGGGCTTCTCTCACGGAGCCTGCCCTGGAACGGCAGTGCGAAAACCCAATCAGTTCAATTTTCCCAGCATTTCCGCCCAGGAATAATCGATCGTTCGTATCATTCGATTGGTTCGTAAATCGGCGAGAAGGAAAACGTTCGCCTCTCATTTCAGGCATTTCCGCCGATTGCGTCGAGATCGGCAATCAGTTCAGAGGGAATTTGAAGCATCGAAGACTGAAGGTTCTCACGAAGATGCTTGAGGGAAGCTGTGCCAGGAATCAGCAGGATATTGGGCGAGCGCTGCAGAAGCCAGGCAAGCGCAACCTGCATTGGTGTGGCATCGAGCGATGCTGCGGCTGCGTCAAGCGCCGACGACTGTAATGGAGTGAAACCTCCCAACGGGAAAAACGGAACATACGCTATCCCTTGGGCGGCCAGGTCGTCGATGAACGCATCGTCATTCCTCTGGGCCACATTGTAGAAATTCTGCACGCAGACAATCTCTGTCATGGCTTGCGCTTCGGCCAACTGCCTGGAAGTAATGTTGCTGAGACCGATGTGACGGATCAGTCCCTCACGCTTGAGTTTGACGAGCACGGTCAGCGGCTCTTCAATCGACTCCTGCCCCGGTTCCGTGATTCCGCCGACCCGAAGATTGACGACATCGAGATGGTCTAGGTCGAGATTTTTCAGGTTGTCATGAACGGCATCCACCAGCTCCTGGCGAGAAAGGGCGTGAAGCCAGGACTTGTCTGGACCTCGACGAGCGCCCACTTTGGTGACGATCACGAGATCCTTGGCATAAGGATGGAGCGCCTGCTTGATAAGCTGATTGGTCACATGAGGTCCGTAGAAGTCGCTGGTGTCAATGTGATTCACGCCCGACTCTACCGCCTCTCGCAGAACAGCAATGGCGGTATTCACATCTTTCGGCGGTCCCCAGACGCCCGGGCCAGCCAGTTGCATGGCGCCGTAGCCCATGCGGTTTAGTGTCATCGAATTGCCGGGCAGGGTGAAACCGCCGGCGAGGTCTTTTTGTTCAATCATTTCATTTCTCCTGATGCGTTGTTCCTCGGCAGTAATAAGAAAAGTTAGAACGACTCTTCAACCATTTCTTCGCTCTTCTTCCAGAGCGCCTCGGCGTTGTTCGGATCGACCGCATATCCGCGCACGCTTTCGTTTATGCCGACGGGCAGGTCGTCTGGCACGATAGGGCTCAAGTGGCAGTCTTCGCAGTATTGGCCGCCGATGTCGTCAGCGGAAGCAACGACAGCCGCCCACACCGAAGTTGCGGCTCCCTGGGGAATCGTCTTCCACTGGAAGGGACCTTTGCCTTGAGCCGCACGCTGCTCATTTATCCGGTCGATCATCTTTTCTATACGGCCTGGATCCTGGTAACGACCCAGTTCGGTCTGAATACCACCTGGGTGCACAGCGGCCGCGCGTACGCCACGGTCCCGGTGCCGTTTGTCGAACGCAACGGCGAAGAGGATGTTCGCGGTTTTGGACCTGCCGTAAGCAACGAGCGGGTCATAAGGCGTGCGTTCAAAGTTGGGATCGTCGAGGTCCACATTCGCGTAGCGGTGACCCGCAGAAGACACGTTGATCAGGCGTCCTCCCGTCCGAATGAGCGCCGCAATCCGGTTGACCAGGACAAAATGCCCCAGGTGATTCGTTCCGAACTGCGTTTCGAAGCCGTCAGCGGTGTGGCCGAACGGTGTGGCCATCACCCCAGCATTGGCGATGACCACATCGAACGGTTCCCCTTTCGCCAGCAACCGGTCGGCGCAGGCACGCACGCTTTTCAGATTGGCAAGATCGAGTTCAGCCAGTTCGAAGCTTCCGCCATGGGCCGCGGCGTCCTTGCGCACCTGCTCGGTTGCAGTTTTGGCCTTGTTCAAATCTCGCACCGCGCCCATAACCTGAGCGCCATGCGCGGCGAGCGATCGCGCCGTTTCCACGCCGAGCCCGGCCGAAACACCGGTTACTAGGACCCGTTTGCCCCTCAGATTCACGTCCGACAAAACGTCCTCCGTGGTCGACGTTGCCCCAAATGAAGTTGCCTCAAGTATGTTCGTCATTTTCTGCCTCCTTGTACCGACACCTTTAAGTACTGTTCACTATCGCTCACGCGTTAGCGGCGCGAAGCCAGGGCGTCCGCAGCGTGTTCGAAATAGTGCTCCGCGTTCAGATCGGCAATGAGCCCAGGCTGAACCGGTCGCCATCCCAGCCGTTCCTGCGTCAGCGCGCTGGAAGATGGAGCGTCTACACCAAAGAAGTGAGCGATCCAGCCAAAATGATCGGCTGCTTCCTCGCGAGACTTGCTGAGGACCGGTACGTTCAGACCTCGACCGATTGCCGCAGCGATCTCTCGAGTCGGCACGCCCTCGTCGGCCACGCCGTGATAACTCGCCCCAGCAGTACCTTTCTCAAGCACGAGCCGGTACAAATGGGCTGCATCGAGCCGATGCACAGCGGGCCAGCGGTTGAGCCCGTCGCCGATAAATGCGGAAACGCCCTTTTCGCGTGCAATGCTGATCAGGCGAGGTACAAAGCCGTGATCACCACTGCCGTGGACCGATGGGGGAAGCCGTAGCACAGATGTACGGACTCCGCGTGCCGCCAGAGCAAGCACCGCTTCCTCCGACTTGCGCGGGAAGCTGGGATTGTGTGCATCCTCTTCGGTTGCGAGCGAGCCTTGGCGTTGAACCAGCAAGGTCCCGGAAGTGACGATCAACGGGCGATCAGAGCCCGCGAGCGCGCCACCGAGAGTCTCGATGGCACGCCTGTCCGCCTCGGCGGCAGGCCCGTAGTTTGAGAAATCGTGGATAAAAGCGGTGTGGATCACTCCGTCGGCAGCCGCTGCGCCGCCGCGAAGGCTTTCGAGATCTTCGAGCGAACCGCGATGCGCCTGGGCACCAGCGGCGATAAGCGACTTGGCGCCCGCATCCGAGCGCGCAAGGCCGAGCACTTGATGACCAGCATCGATCAGTTCTCGGACGACTGCCGTACCAATAAAGCCCGTAGCGCCGGTGATAAAAACACGCATATTCTTATCCTCCTAAGCAATTTGTCTTTCAGTCGATAGGAACGAAGATAGGGACGAAGCGCTCACTCGGCTTGCGAGCCGAGTCGAAGCCTTCGCAGTGATCAATCGCCATTCGCGCGCTGAAGCGGGGAGAGCCTCGATCTCGATCAACTCCTGCAACCAGTCTTCTGCCGAGATCTCCGCCTGCTCTGACCCGAACAAGTGGGTGACGGCATTGAAGAATGCTGACAACTCCCGCTCCGCTATCGTCATGACGTCGGCGCAAGGAAAATTGAAGTTCTTCGATGGTTTGTAACCAGCCAGTGCATTCATATTCCTTACCTCTCAGAGCCGGAGATCGAAGCCGCGGAACCCGGAACTGCTATTGACAGGCCACCGCGTTCCGATTAAAACGGAGAGTGTCTCCGAATTACTAGATAAGATAACCGGAGACTATCTCCGGTTGCAACTTTTTTTTATATGCCCACTAAGAATCAGAAAATTGCCCCGCGAAAACCGCGCACCGACGCGCAGCGGAACCGCGAGCGCATTCTGGAGGTGGCGAAGGAGGCGTTTACTCGGTCCGGCGCGAACGCCAGCCTCGATGACATCGCCAAAGAGGCAGGGGTTGGAGCAGGAACCCTGTATCGCCACTTTCCCACGCGAGACGCACTGATCGAAGCGGTCTATCGGACTGAAGTGGAAAGGGTGGCCACAGCCGAGAAGAAGTTTTCCGCAAACCTTCCTCCCATCGAAGCCCTGCGAGCGTGGATGTTACTGTTCGTGGACTACATCGCGACCAAACAGATCATTGCGCCCGCGCTAAATTCAGTTGTCGGAGGGTCTTCGAAGCTTTTTGAAGCTTCACGCGCTCAGGTGCAGGGAGCGATTGATTCGTTGGTGAAGCGCGCAATCAAGAGCGGAGACATACGCAGAGATCTAGAGCCATTCGACCTGCTCCGCGCACTGATCGGCGTCTCCCACGTCGCGTCCGGTCCTGACTGGCAGCAAAGCGCAAGGAGACTGGTGGACATCCTCATTACCGGTTCGCGGACAATCAAATAGACGCGAGACCCAGACTTCGCCTAGTTCTTCCGAGCATCCTAGCCTAGCGCTTCGGAGCTTCGCCGGCGCTCTTTCTCAAGTGAACAATGACTCCTCCTTCCTCAAAGCGAACTTCATCCATTAACGCTTTCATCACGAGGATGCCCCGGCCGTGAACCGACCCAATGTTTTCTCGAGCTGTAGGGTCCGGTACAGTATTAATGTCAAATCCGCTTCCTTAGTCCTTTACGGCGATTGACACTTCGTCAGGCTCGCACCGGCAGGTAACGTGGACTTGTTTTCGACAGTCCTCATGATTTCCGTGAATGATGGCGTTTGCCAGGGCTTCCCGCAACGCGATTTCAACGTCGCTCATCCCTTCAGGAATACAGCTGCAATTCCTGAGCAAGAGCATGAGTTTGTCCACGAAAGGAGAAATCGCAGTCACTTCGCTTGGCAAGGAGCACTCCAGAGCGATGCGCGGACCTCGGTGGGCTTTTTGTTTTACATCATGCGCTGTTGTCATTCGGAAACTACCTTGGGCGATCGAAATAGCTCTTCTTTATAACTGAGGCAAGTTCGGAAATATTCCATCCTCCGCCTATGGCTTTGATCAGCAGCACGTTCGCTTCGAGGCGTCGTCGCAGAATGTCGATATCGTTTCTCTCGTTCGTCAAAGCCATGGTTTGCGAAGTCACGACTTGCAAGTACGTGTCCACGCCACCAGAATAGCGGTTTTGAAACAGCTTGAGCGATTCCTCCGCGGCACTGGTGGCCTGCTGTTGTTGGGTCGACTCCGTGCTGAGGACGCGCAGAACTACCAAGTTATCCTCGACTTGCTGGAATGCATCAAGGACAGTTTGCCGATAGCCAGCCACGGCGGCGTCATATCCTGCACGGGCTGATTCAGTGGTCGCCCGGTGTCGCCCAGCGTCGAAGAGCTCTCCGAGAGTTGCGGTCCCACCGCCCAGAAACGGCTGGGCCAAGTGAGCCAATTCAAAATCGAAGAGCCCTCTAGTCCCGCACTCGCGGCTAGATTAAGAGTCGGATAATAGGCCGCCTTGGCAATGCCGATTTGTTCGTTGGTAGACGCCATGCGGCGTTCCGCCGCAGCAATGTCTGGACGACGTTCAAGAAGGCGCGCCGGGAGAGTAACGGGAACGCTGGGCAGCACGGGCGCCACAAGATTCAGGGGAGAAACAGCGAGATGGAATGCCGCCGGAGGTTTTCCAATCAGAATCGCCAGAGCATGCTCGTACTGCGCGCGTTGGACAGTAATATCGGACGCCAGCACTTGGGCAGCTTTAAGCTGAGTCTCGGCCTGCGCGACGTCCGATTTTGGCGCTGCTCCGCCTTCGAAGCGATTTTGTGTCAACCGCAACGCTTCGGTATACGCCTTCACGGTATCGTTCAGAAGCCTCTCCTGGGCGTCGGCGCTCCGAACCTCAAAGTAGTCGACCGCAACTTCGGCATGCAGGCTAAAACGAGCCGTTTGTAGGTCAGCTGCGCTTGCCTGCCCCTGCTGCCGGGCAGATGCTACGTTGCGGCGAACACGCCCCCACAGGTCAGCAGCTAACGCATAAGTTATGCGACCGAACGGTCTCTTCTGTCATCAACAGTCTCAGCAGAAGGAAGCGCGAGGCTTAGCCTTCCCGGCATTGTCATGAGCGACCAACTCGGTTTCATCTCAGCTGATCAGCTTCATCCCGACCCGTACACCCAAGCTCGTAATGCGGAACGTACTCTAAATGTAGCCATCGTCCATGCTGACATCAGCCGAAGCTACGAAGAATATCTGGAGATCTTCGACGAGTTTTATGCCGACGATATCGAGGGAAGCAGCGAAACCCTGGAGGAACCGATTCGCGGAAAGGCGGGAGTCCGCTCACTTCTTTTCAGCTTCCTGGCTCCCCTTCATACAATGGCCGAGGTCGGTGGTGTCTCGATGTCCATTCGAGAAACGCCGATTCCTGGAGATGCTATCGACGAGACCCATTCTGCGTGGACACTGGAATTGGTCGGAGTCTCCGGCAGAATCTGCACGATGAGCTGGCGCATCTTACGGAAATGGAACGAATCGCGCGTAGTGCTGGAGCATCATTACGACTGCCAGCAAAGCGGTGAGCCACTGACCCACAACGACCTCCGGTTCGAACCGCCTGGGGCGGCTACAGGTTTTCAAAGGCCCTCGTAAACGTTACTGAGTTACCGAAGCCGGACGCGCTTATTTTGATAATGGGTAGTTCCTCTCGCTGGTCGCATACCAAAATGCGACCTGGGACCGGTCGGTCTCATCCAACTGCTTGTATCGCGTGGTCAGCGACCATATGATCGCTGAATTGCTATTACCAGGAGCAGAACGTGCGCAAAGGCGAGCAGACTCGGCAAGAGATCATTCGTAAGGCAGCGCCAATCTTCAATCAAAAAGGATATGAGGGCGCTGCACTTTCCGATCTCATGCGATCCACTGGTCTGGAAAAAGGCGGGATCTACAGGCACTTTGAGAGCAAAGAAGAGCTTGCGGGAGAAGCCTTCGACCACGCTTGGAAAGTTGCAATGGATGCGCGGTTCGAAGGAACAGAGAAGATCCCGAATACCGTCGATCGTCTCAAACAAATCGTGCGGAACTTTCGCGACCGGCGCACCGGGCTGGTGCCGGGAGGCTGCCCGCTGCTGAACACGGCCATCGATTCTGACGATGGCAATCCGAAGTTGCGAGCCAAAGCCCGCCTGGCTCTCACTTCCCTGCTTGATGGTCTGCAATCAATTGCCGAGGAGGGGCAACGACGAGGCGAGGTGCGTCGCGATGTCGATTCGGCGAAATTGGCCACTTTGATTGCGAGTACGCTTGAAGGCAGCATAATGGTGAGCCGTCTCCAGAAGAAGGAAGAACCTCGTGACCTCGCCGTCCGTCATTTGGAGGAATATCTCGAAACAAGAGTTCGTTCGCGGAAATCGAAGGCCGGAGCCCACAAGTCATGAGTACTCAAGAAATTCCCTCGCAAGCAGACTTCAGGGAACGAGCAAAGACGAACGACGTTCCCATCGCGCGGTTGATTGGATTTGGGGTGAAACACATCGCTGACGGGCGGGCGACGGTCGTCTTGGCGGCAGGACCACAGCATGCAAATCCCATGGGAACACTGCACGGCGGAATTCTTTGCGATATTGCTGATGCCGCGATGGGCATAGCGTTTGCAAGTACTCTCGCACCAGATGAATCCTTTACTACCGTGGAATTGAAAATCAATTTCTTTCGCCCGGTCTGGCAGGCGCAGCTCAAAGCGGAAGGAACGGTCGTGCGGCGGGGCCGTACGATCGGCTACGTCGAGTGCACAATCACCGACGAGGAGAACCGATTGGTCGCGAAAGCGGCTTCCACGTGTATGGCACTTCGCGGCCAAAAAGCCGAAGGACGGTAATCCTCTTACCGCTTCCTTGACGTCTACTCATAGAACAGCTCTCCAGGCTAGCCCTCAATAATTCATATCCCTAGGTTCGAACTTGCCTAACAATTTATCTTGCCTTGTTGCGACCGATCGGTCTCATCCGTCATCTGATCGGACTAAGAGGCAGACACGGCGAGACTTTGATACAGAGGCCCTGTGAAACACAATCACGTACACCGGATGCTAGAGTCTCTCGACAACCCGATCTGGTTCGCGCTGACAACGGAACACCGGCTCCTCGCCCGCTCCCACGGCCTGGCGCGACGATATCCGCCGGACGTTTCACCGCTGGTGGCTTTGCTTCATCCCACGAATGACGCATTCGCCGATTTACAACGGCTGGTCAGTCCCGGCGAGCACGTCGCTCTATTTACCGCCAGTCCGCTCGATGTGCCCGGCGACTGGCAAGTCGACCGCTCTCGGTGGATCGAGCAGATGATCTGTGAGGCTTCACTAGCCCCACCGCGTGTGGCGCCGGTTCCACTCGGGACGATGGACGTCCCCGAAATGCTAGAGCTCACCGCTGCTACCGAGCCAGGCCCGTTCTTGCCGCAAACCATCCAGATGGGAAGCTATTTCGGGATACGCACGAACGATGGGCGTTTGGTCGCAATGGCTGGCGAGCGATTACGATCCACTGCATTCGCGGAAATCAGCGCGGTGTGCACCCATCCCGAATTTCGCGGCCGCGGATATGCGCGGGATCTGACGACGTTTCTCGCCGCTCAGATTCTGGCGGCGGGAAAGACTCCTTTTCTTCACGTCAAGTCTGAGAATGGCGCAAAAGTGGTTTATCAACAAATTGGATTCCGGTTACGTGCCGCAATATATCTAACCGTGATTTCCCTCGCCCCATTGGAGAGTTCCTCGTCTCACGACCAAACGAACCAGTTGGTCTATTGATTTCAAGTTATGTGCGAAACGGTCAGTGAAAGGCGGATATATGAAGCTTGCAAAAAGAACACTTTCCTTCTTCCTAATTGCGACCGCGATGCTGCTCGTCGGAGAGATGGATTTCGGAAAGCCGGTCGAGGCACGAAGCCTGGTTCAAAACTCTACGACGGAGACCACCGATACTACGCAAGGCAAGATGGCACGGGCGATGTCCGCCGGCCCAGATGACATTGCCCGATCAGCTCGAATCATTGACACTGATTCGGAAGGCAATACGGTGATCCTGCGCGAGGGCAGCAACGGTTTCACCTGTATGCCTGGAAACCCCAAGGTGATTGGGGAGCCGCCCATGTGTGTAGACGCTGCTTCGCTGCAGTGGTTCACCGACGCCAAAGCCCATAAACCCAAACCGACGAACACGGTCCCAGGTATCACTTACATGCTCGCAGGTGCTACGCAGAGGAGCGATACAGACCCCAATGACAAAACCGGTCCGGCAATCACCGTGGGGCCGCACTGGATGATCATGTGGCCGTTCGATCCGAAGACTACAGGACTGCCGACAACGCATAAGCCGACTGGAGCCTACATCATGTGGGCCGGATCGCCGTACGCGCATGTGCACATCATGGGACATCCATAAAACGATTCAGCACGGCGGGGCATTCAATCGTCATGCCGTGATTAGGACAGATCGCGAGTTAAGCGGCGGATTGTATTCGGGAACCTTTGACAAGTCGGGTGCGATCGCGAAGGAGGAGGGAATATGAACGATCACAGTAAACAAGAATCCGTCAATTCCCGTCGTTCGTTCATTGTCGGGTTTGGCGGCGTAGTGGCAGCCGCTGCTGCCCTCACAAGATCAACGTTTGCCGGAGGTACTGAACGCGAAAGTCTGCTGGTTCAAGCAAATCCATCGACACCTCGGTATACGGAACATCGTATTCCGCGAGACGGCGTTTCCCTTCATGTAGAAGATCACGGCAGCGGTAAGCCGCTGGTCTTGCTACATGGGTGGCCAGACTCTTTATCTCTTTGGCGCAACCAGATTCCATTCCTTGTCGCGAATGGCTTCCGCGCCATCGCACCAGACCAGCGTGGCTTCGGGCGCTCCGATCGACCAGAAGGAGTGGCCGCATATTCCCTGCAGAACGCGGTCGCCGATTTGGTCGGTATTCTCGACGCGCTAGGTATCGACAAAGCGGACATTGTTGCTCATGACTGGGGAGCCGCTGTGGCCTGGCTCACGGCTGCTGCCCACCCGAATCGCGTTCGCAGGCTTGTCGTTCTTTCGGTGCCACATCCACTTGTCCCATTTACGTTGCGGCAGCGGGAGATGGCCTGGTACATGCTGTTTTTCCAGTTCGAAGGAATTGCGGAGGCCTGGCTGCAGCGCGACAACTGGGCGCTGTTCCGGGAAATGCTCCGAGGCAATGGTGATGTCGATCGTTACATCTCAGATCTGTCCCGACCAGATGCTCTAAAGGCATCGCTCAACTGGTACCGCGCGAACGTCGCGCCGCATCTTCCGGAGTCGCCTCCCAAACTGCCGCCCGTGGAAGCTCCAACTCTCGGGATCTGGTCCTCAAACGATCACTACCTCGACGGTGAACGCATGAAGATGTCGGGACAATTCGTGAAAGCACGGTGGCGCTACGAGCAGATTGATGACGCCAGCCACTGGATTCCATTGGACGCGCCCGACCGGCTGAATCAGCTCCTTATTGAGTGGCTGGGATGAAGCGAGAAAAAATTGGCATCATGAATATTGCAACTATAAACGGCACCAGACTTGGCTATTGGGGATCTGGTGGCGAACCACTTGATGGTCAAACCGTAATTTCACCCAGTAAAAGACAACGCATCACTCGATATCCAGAAAGTGAAGGAGATTCAAATGGCAAAAACATATAAAGCAGTCGAAGTCTCGGCCCCGGGCAGTCTTCGCGTTGTCGAACGAACGATTCCTGACCCCGGACCGGGCCAGGTTCGGATTCGTGTGGAAGCATGTGGCATCTGTCACACGGATGCGGCCACGGTGATGGGAGCGTATCCCGGTTTGACTCTGCCGCGTGTTCCGGGACATGAAGTAGTAGGCCGCATTGAAGCCCTGGGTAGCGGAGTATCCAGATGGAAAATCGGTCAGAGGGTTGGTGTCGGCCTCATTGCCGGAGAAGACGGGTTGTGCGAACCGTGCCGGCGTGGAGACATCGTGAATTGTCAGAACCCCGTGGTGTCGGGAGTAACCACGGATGGAGGGTATGCGGAAGTGATGATCGCCGAGGCGCGCGGCATCAGTTCTGTGCCAGATGAGCTCACATCCGCCGAAGCCGCTCCTCTGCTTTGCGCAGGGATTACAACCTACAACGCGCTTCGCAACGCCGGCTTGCGCGGCGGAGATCTGGTCGCCGTGCAGGGCGTTGGTGGACTTGGACATCTTGGCATCCAGTTTGCGCGGCATATGGGATTCCGTACTGTCGCAATCGGCCGTGGATGCGACAAGGAAAAGCTGGCGAAAGACTTGGGAGCGCACGTCTACATCGATACCACCGCCGAGGATGCCGCTGCAGCCCTCCAGCGCATGGGCGGGGCTAGAGCAATTCTTTCCACCGGAACTAGCGGTAATGCCATGGGAACACTTGTGCCCGGTCTTGCAGCCCACGGCAAGCTCATCGTGGTTGGTGTACCGCAGGACCAGATCCAATTGAATGCGTTCCCGCTCGTGTTTGGAGGGCGCTCGATCCACGGGAGCCTGACCGGCACGCCGATTGATGGGGAGGATACTCTTGCCTTCAGTGTTCTGGAGAACATCCGCCCGATGATTGAGACAATTCCTCTGGAACAAGCCGCCGATGCTTATGCCCGCATGATGGAAGGCAAAGCGCGCTTCCGCATGGTGCTGGTTATGGGGCAATAGGGACTTTTTGGCTACTTTAGGACTTCGCAATCGATGAAGGAGGGATATCCGATGAAGAATAACGCAATGGCAATAGGCGTCAGAACACGAATCATGGCAGGAATAGTTGGGAAGAAATGGATGCTCGATTTTCGCACTGCCATTCTTGGGCAGGATCTATATAAGTTCCTGTTTGCCGAGCAACCGGGAGTTATCCCGTGACGCGTGCCTCACCCGCTTGCGTGGCCACTAGATCCAATACCGGAACCACTAAAGATTGTGCGGTCACTTGCAAAGTAGTCGTTCTACACGTGACGTCGAGGCTGGCGGCACAACCAACTCCTCGTCCACATCGGCTGTGATACGCGTAGCCTCCAATCTGTATTTCATAGTGATTGCTCATTTACCTCTATCCGATGTGACTGCGCTTTGCGTTCGTTCGAGGTCGCTAAGCTTCTTTTGCTGTTCGGAGCTGAGAATCTTGTAGATTTTGGATTGCATGCGGGCGTTTGCGACGATCAGCCTTGCCAGCATACTTGCTTCTGTATCGGCCAGAGCTTTGACCTGCTTCTCATTTACGTGTTCACTGCCGATAGCAAGCAGCTTCTCTCGGGTAGTTCGAAGCTGGGTCATCAAAGGATCGAGACTCTGTTGTTCCCGCATCATTACTTGCTGGATAGCCCCAACTTGGGAGGTCGTCAGACTGAGATACGTAGCCAGAGAGGGATTGAGTTGAAAGGATGAGAACGGCAACGCCACCATTACGACTTCGCTTTCTTGTGTTGAATCCGGTTTTGCTTCAACATCAGGAATTCTCGCCGAGTCCTGTTCTTCGATTCCACGCCACAAACTGAGCAGTTCAAACTGCATGTGGGTGACCTGATATTGCTCGGCACTGATTTCTCTTGCCTGCTCGCCGCTTAGGTCGCCACGCTTGGCAGCGTCGGCAATAGTCGCGAGTGTGGCAAAGAACTTCTGTGTGAGAGCAATCATCAATGAGTCATAATCCTGCAGCACTTGCTTCGGATCGCCAGGCAGCGCGTCGGGACTTGTTGGAACATTCTTGGCCGCTGAGTCGTCAACCGGCGTGGCGAGCACTGAATTTCTTCTACTGTGGGAATTCGTGTCGTCTTCATTACCAGCCGCAAGTGCACCAGGCACCACACTGGCCAACAGAAGGAGCGATAAAAACAGCTTCGTTTTCATGTTCAAACTACCTTTCACTTATTGTTGCCACCCGCCTCCCAGCGCCTGGTAAAGCTGAACGAGCGCCAAACGCTCGTTGAGCTGGGCTTGCACCAGGTTGAGTTCCGCTGAGAAGTAATTTGTTTCGCTCGTCAGCACCTGGAGGTAGCTCGCACCGCCGTTCTTATAAAGCACCTCGGAAAATTGGTCGGTCTGCTGCGCTGCCTGCGTGAGCAGCTCCTGTTGCTCGCGAAACTCACGATTTTTTTGAGATGCGACGAGTGAATTCGAAACCTGTTCCAGTGCGTTCTGAACGGTTTGCTGGTAAGAGAGTGCTGCTTCTTGCCAGTTGGCGCGGGCGAGCCTGAGTTGAGAATGGAGCGCCCCGCCCTGAAAGACGGGCTGACTCACACCGGCAGCCGCGGACCACGTCTCTGAGGGCTGGGTGATGAACTGGTGCAAGGCGTTGCTTTCGAGACCTCCCAGTCCGGTGAGCGACAGGCTGGGGAAGAATGAGGCTTTGGCGACGCCGATTTGTGCGTTGGCAGCAACCATGATGTGTTCCGCTTGGCGAATGTCCGGTCGTCGCTCCAGCAATTCTGAAGGGAGTCCTGCGGGAACGTTCTCCGGTACAGACTGTTCTGTCAGCGCGCGGCCCCGGGGAACGGATTGCGGATTTTCGCCGAGCAGAACGCTGAGCATGTTCTCCTGTTGCTGAATTTGCCGTTCGAGATCGGGGATCGTCTCCGAAGCGGTGTAAACGAGCTGCTCTGCTTGACTCACGTCGAGCCCGGAGCCTGAACCATGCGTCTCCAGCACCTCAGCTAACTTCAGGGATTGTTGCCGCGATGCCAGCGTGCGCTGCGAGATTTCGAGCTCGCTATCGAGCGCGCGAAGCTGGAAATAAGCCGTCGCTACATTGGCCACCAGCGAAGAAAGTACCGCTCGCCGCCCCCACTCGGTCGCGAGTAACTGGGCGCGAGCCGCCTCGGTTTGCCGGCGATATTTCCCCCAGAAGTCCAGATTCCAGATCACCGACAAGTTCAGCTCGCCGCCGTTGACCTGGTATGCGGGAAATAGCTTTGTGACCTTCGCGTTTTGCTCACTGAAAACGTCCGCACCGACGTTTGCGGAGGGGAGCTGATTGGCGCGAGTAATGCCAACTTGCGCCTGGGCTTCAAGAACGCGGGCGGCAGCGATGCGCACATCATAATTTTGCGCAATGGCGGTGTGGATCAGCTGCGTGAGCGCCGGATCCTGATACACCTGCCACCATTGCTCGTTGCCCAGCGACGAGGCTTGCGCGGCCTGTTCTGGAGCGGGTGCACGGTATTCCTGCGGGACATCCACAGTCGGCCGCTTGTATTTCGGCCCCATCATGCAGCCGGCTTCCAGAACCAGCACGGCTAGAATTCCTAAGAGTGCAGTGTTCTTCATAATTCAGTCCCCCTGACTGGGCGCCTCGGCGGGCGTGAGTGGCAATGCTCCCCGTCGCTCAGCACCTGAGAATTTCTCAACTACGTAGAAGATCGCGGGAACAAAGAACCTGCCGATAAAGGTCTCGGCAACCATTCCTCCGATCACCGCCGTGCCCATGATTTGGCGTGCTACCGAACCTGCTCCGGAAGCTGTCCAGAGCGGCACGCAGCCGAGAATAAATGCGAGCGCGGTCATCATGAGGGGCCGGAAGCGAAGCCTCGCCGCGGAAAGTGCGGCATCCACGAGGGACATGCCGCGTTTTTCATAGTCTTCCTTGGCAAATGCGACGATCAGAATCGAGTTTTTCGCAGCCAGGCCAATGAGCATTACCAGGCCGATCTGGGCGTAGACATCGTTTTCGATTTGAACCATGTACTGTGGCAGGTAAAGACCGACTACGACACGACGCAGCCAGAGCGCAGCGAGAGCGCCGAAGACTGCGACCGGTGTGCTGAGCAGTACGCTGAAGGGCACTGTCCAGCTTTCGTACAGAGCCGCCAGAATCAGAAAAACGAACAGCAGCGAAAACCCGAAGATGACGGAAGATGGTACTCCTTCGCGCGCCTTTTGCTCCTGGTAAGACATACCGATGTAGTCGAAACCCATTTCACGGGGCATGGTTTGCTTGAAAACATCTTCCAGGGCCGCCGATGCCTGATCGGAGCTGTAACCGGGCGCGGCGCTAACATTGATCTGTGCCGACCGGTACTCGTTGTAGCGCATGGTGAACTCAGGACCGTAACGGGTCTCAAACTTCGCGAGGGCGGTAAGAGGCACTGTCTGTCCTTGGCCGTTGCGGACATAAAATTGTCCGAGGTCGTCGGTCGTCGAGCGGTAAGGCGCTTCGGCTTCCACATACACCTGCCAGGTACGGCCGAAATCGTTGTAGTAGTTGACGAATAAGCCGCCCATGTACGCTTGAATGGTGCTGTAGACATCCGCTAAATTCACCCCCTGCTTCAGCACCTTGTCCCGGTCTACATTGATAAACTCCTGCGGCACACTCGGGATAAACGTGGTGGAGATCAGACCAATCTCAGGGCGCTTGCGAGCGGCTGCCATGAACTTGTTCAGGTTATCCGCAAGAAACTGGACATCCTTGCCGGCTCGGTCCTCCAAGGCAAACGTCACGCCGCCGGCAGTACCGACCCCGGGGATCGCGGGTGGTGAGAAGCCGAAAACCGTCCCTTCTGGAAACTGCCTCAGCTCCTGATTCAAATGCGCCTTGATGGCCTGATATTGTTTGGCCTGGGTTTTGCGATCCTCCCAGGGGTTGAGGGTTACAAAGAAGAAGGCGTTATATGAAGTCCGGACGTAGCTGAGCAAACTGAAACCGATGACGCTGGTTGTGTATTGAACTCCCGGCGTCTTTGCGAGAACTTCCTCTACTTGTTTCGCAGCTTCGCTCGTCCGCTCCATGGACGCCGACTTTGGCAGCTGCATGTTGATATACATGTAGCCTTGGTCTTCGTCAGGCAAGAAACTGGTGGGCAGATGTTTGCTAAAGAACCACCCGGCCAAGCCGGCGACTACAAGCAAAACCATTACTACGCCGGCCTTGCGAATCAGGTCACCAGAGAGACGGACAAAGCTGTCAGTAGAGCGCTCAAAATATGCATTGAACCAGCCAAAGAATTTTCCCAGCGGCCCGCGAGTCTGCTTCTTGGGTTTGAGCAGCAATGCCGAAAGCGCAGGGCTCAGCGTGAGAGCATTAAATGCCGAGAGCATCACGGAGATGGCGATCGTGACGGCAAATTGCTGATACAGCCTGCCGGTGATGCCTGGAATGAAAGCTGTTGGCACAAACACCGAGGCCAACACGAGAGCAATACCTACGACCGGACCCGAAAGTTCTGACATGGCTTTGATAGCCGCATCTTTCGGACTCAGTCCTTCTTCGATGTGGTGCTGCACTCCCTCGACGACGACGATGGCATCATCAACCACCAAGCCAATAGCGAGCACCAACCCGAACATCGAGAGCGTGTTGATCGAGAAGCCGAATAGCGGGAAGATGACGAAAGTGCCGATCAACGAAACAGGCACGGCCAACATGGGAATCAGTGTGGCGCGCCAATCCTGCAAAAAGAGATAGACCACAAAAATAACCAGCACAATGGCAATCACGAGAGTCTCGAAGATCTCTTTCATGCCTTCGGTGACCGGGAGTGTCTGGTCGAGCGAAACGGTGTAGTCGATGTCTTGCGGGAAGCGTTGCTTCATCTGAACCATGAGCTTCCGGACGCCCTCAACCGTCTGCACAGCATTGGTTCCGGGCAACTGGTAGACGGCAATGATGGCGCTGGGCTTGCCATTTAGGCGACCACTCAGGCTGTAGTCTTGCGTTCCCAGCTCTACTCGGGACACATCTCTGACCCGAACCGTCCCCCCATTCGGTGCTTCGCGCACAATGACGTTGCCGAACTGTTCCGGAGAAGTCAGGCGGCCTTGAGCCAGCACGGCATAGGTGAATTGCTGGTTACTCTGAGCCGGCTCGCCGCCGACCTGGCCGGCGGGATTCACAGTGTTCTGGGCCTGCAGTGCGTTAACAATGTCCGTGACGGTGATGCCAAGCTTCGCCATTTGGTCGGGCTTCACCCATAGCCGCATCGCATACTGCCCCGAGCCGAACACCTGGGTCTGGCCAACGCCGTAGAGGCGCGCAACGGGGTCGTTTAGGTTGATGTAGGCGTAGTTGGCCAGATAGTTCGAATCGTGGGTGCCATGCGGCGAGTAGAGGGAAATCAGCATGAGCGGAGCAGTGGTCGACTTCTTCAGAGTGATTCCGTAATTGTTCACCTCCGGCGGCAACTGACCGTTGGCCAACTGTTGACGCGACTGCGTGAGCAGCAGATCCGTATTGGGATCAGTTTTGAGATCGAAGTCGACGAGCAATGTTGTTTGCTGGTTCGCGGTGGCGTTCAGCGAGTACATGTAATTCATGTTGTCCACGCCGCTGACTTGCTGCTCGATGGGCGTGGCAACAGCTTGCTCGAGAGTTTGTGCGTCCGCACCCGGATAATTGGCCTGCAACCTGATCTCAGGTGGGGCGATGTTCGGGAACAGCGCCACCGGCAGAGTTGCGATGCTGATCGCGCCGACGATGACGGTAAGAATCGCAATCACGATCGCGACGATTGGTCTTCGAATGAAAAAGTTTGCCATGGCTCAACGCTCCTCCGCTTCTTTGTACGGCGTGGGATTCACCGGTTCGCCTTCTTTTGCCTTCTCCGCACCAACCGCCGCCACGCGCTCTCCCGGTTTCAGCCCGGATGTGATCACCCAAAGCGAGCCCACTCTCGGCCCTACCTGCACGGCACGGAGTTGCGCCCGGTTATCGGCGCCGATGACGGTCACCTGAGTGCTACCTTGCTGCTGACTCACTGCCGCCTGCGGAACGAGAAGGGCTCCCGCGATGTTTCCGGTTGGCGCCTGCACGCGCGCGTACTGGCCAGGTCGCAACAGATTTCTGGTGTTGGGAAACTCGCCTACAATCTGAATGGTTCCGGTCTGCGTGTTTACTTGCCGATCCGCGAAGATGATTCTGCCGGGATGCGGATAGACACTTCCGTCAGCCAGGGTCAAGCGCAGCGGGATTCGCGAAGCGTGAGTCAGCCAATCCACGCTACCCGGGCTGCCGCCGTCCGCCATGCGCAGGTATTCCTGTTCGCTGATCGGAAAATAAACTTTGATCGGACTTACCTGCGACACCGCGGTGAGCACGGCAGACGGTCCCACCAGGTTGCCCACCTGCACGGTGTTGATACCGGCGATTCCGTCGATCAGGGAAGTTACCTTTGTATAGCCGAGGTTTATCGTGGCTTGTTCTACTGCCGCCTGGTCGGCTTCGACGGAGGCCTTCGCGGCGCGGAGCGATTGCGTGTCAGTATCGAGCTGACTTTGGGGAATAGCATGAGCTTCCGCTTCGGGAATATCACGCTTTACGTTCAGCTCGGCGTTCGCCATCTGCGCCTCGGCTTGCGCCAGTTGCCCTTTGGCTTGATCAAGCACAGCTTGAAATGGACGCGGATCAATCTCAAAGAGGAGCTGGTTTTTCTTGACGAATCCCCCTTCGTGATAATCCTGTCGAATCAAGTAACCGCTCACCTGAGGCTGAATCTGCGCATTGACGTACCCTTCGAGAGTTCCTACCCACTCGCCCTGAACCGGCACATCCTTTTGAATGACCGGCGCGACTTCGACCACTGGTGGCGGAGGCGGAGCGGCGGCCCTCACCTTGCCGTTGCTGCACCCAAGTGCATTCAGGAGGAGCACCGCACTAAGTAAACCTATCGATATTTGCTTCATCGTTCCCTTCCCCTCAATCGAGTTAATGAACTTCCGCTTCAATCACGTCACTGGCGCGCCCGATTCGGGACGCTGCTCGGTTGGGGTAAAGGTGCCCAGAGAGTCGTCTCGTCGATTTCAGGCGCGTCAGTCACGCGATTGCACTCTTCTGCAAAAGCAAATGGCAGACCAAAACGGATGCGTAGCTAAGTCGCGCCAAATCAAGGAACTCTCCCGGCAGTTCAGCATAAGAACTGTCGAAGGGGTCGAAAGTGTCGAGAAAGCCGGTACCCGACAGCCGCCGTCAACAAGAAATGGCGCCGGAACCGAATGGTTTGAGAAAAGCGCAGAAGGGACGAACCACACAGGGCGAGTTAATAATAGGATCGTTTGCGCTACGGATGAAGGTGCTGAAAGGTGGCGACAGACCGATGGTTAACGGCGAAGACTATCGCCCCCCGGTTTCAGGAGAGACTTCCCGTAGGCTATTGGGATGGCGAAATTTGCTCCTCCGAAATCGCGTACCATGGCGAAGTTAATTCCGATGACTTTGCCCTCGCTGTTGAAAAGAGGACCACCAGAGCCGCCCATGGACGTTTGGGCATCGTAAATGATTTTGTCGGGCAGGACGTCGCCGATGTGACCTTGCGTGACAACCGGGCGTATCAGGTGCCGCCGTGCAAGGTCTTCCACAACCGCTTTCGGCTCGCCCTTAGTTGCAATCGCAATGGACCGGATTGTTTCTTCGCCGCTGCGAGCAAGAATTGCATCGACCCCCGTGGGATATCCCAGGAGCACGACCGGCCCACCGCTAACGGCCGAGCGATCACCTTCGGCAAAAGCGACCTCTTTCATTTTCGGTCCTGAAACGTTGCCCTTCAGCAGCGCTACATCCGCATCCGACGAAATTTTTTCTGTAGTCATGGAGATCCCGTGGCTGATGCCGGGAAAATATGCCGTCATTTCGATGACAACTGGGTCAACGCCTTGGTTCGTCATCTCCTTTAAATCATCATTGTCCCACCAAGGTTCAGCCACGTGATGATTGGTGAGGATCTGCCCCTTGTCCGAAACCAGAAAGCCGGTGCCGAGAACATCGACGCGTACCTCCGGACCTCTGCCGGTAACGCCCACTAGCGCATTGCTATGCTCGTCTGTCGCAGGTTCGCCTGTGCTTGTCACCTCCTCGTAGCGTAGTCTCAATCCAGTAGAGCGCTCGCGGAAGCCAACTACAACATGAATGAGGCACACGCTGGGCTCGTAAGTTTGGATGATCGTCTGCGCGATCTTGCCTCCAGCCTCAAGCCGCTGCAAGCGCTCTTCCACCACGCTTAACTGGCTTTGCAATGTTGAGATGTTCTGAGTGCCGCCGCTTGCAATCTGTGATCTCAGGTCCTGGCTCTGCTTCTGGAGTTGAAGCTTCTCGGAATCACGTGGTGGCGATGGATCATTTTGCACGCGTTCCAGGACGCGACGCGAGCGGTCGATCAGCTCTTGTTCCGTCAGCGCCCCGGTCTGTAATCGAGTGATCGCGGCATAAACGCGGGTGTTCTGTTGCTGAGTGCGGTGATAAAAGATCAGAAAAGCCACCGCCGCAACCCCCACTATGGCAAGGGCGATTATCCGGCCAACTCGAAGTGTCCGCTGTTCCTCGCTGACTGCGGCTACCACCTGCTGGGCGGCATTGTGGTTCTCTTCGACCGTGTGGGCCTGCTGCCGAAATTCCTCAACGGCGTGCCTGTTCCGCAGTTGCCAACGCACCCGCGACAACAATTCATGAGCATCGAAGGGCAGTGACAGGACATCATCGGCGCCGAGATCAAGCCCGCGAGTCCGCTCGGCTGATCCTCCGGGAGAAAGCATCACCACACGGATATTCTGAGTGCGCTCGGATCCTTTGATTTCGGATAGAAGATCGCAACAATCCAATTGGGGCGGATTAGCGCCCAATACGACTGCATCGGGACTGAACTTGAGGACAGACTTCATTCCTTCGCGGTAATCGGTAGAAACCTCATATCCGGCATCGCTCAACGCACCGACGATGCTACTTCTCAATGCATCATCCGACTCGACTACCAGCACTCTTTCACTACTTGACTTTTCCATGACTCGCCACCTGTGAGATGGTCTCAGACGTTCCTAGGATTCAGTCGAACCGATTCCGCGAGGCCGCTCGCGTATTCGTTGCGCTCACCCATGATTGTTCCCTTTATGACTGGGCGGTCAAGTTTATCGGCATCCTTCGTCGCTACTCCTACCTCGTGCCTCCCGGGATGCTGCTGACAGCCTGTTCCGAATAGTCATTCGTCGTGTGACTCCACTATCGTCAATGGCACTTGCCGTTGTTTGTTCGCTGGCTTCGCCGCGATGTTCGAATTCGGCGGTAACCACGTACCGGCCCTGGACACTCCAGAGTTCAAATAGACAATACGTTCCGTCTCGACGCACGAAGATCACTCTGGGATTTTCTTTTTCTTGCGGAATGGCATAGAGGATGATTGAGACTCCAATGCCTGAGTTTGTTCCTTCGCGGTGGATCGCAGCTGTACCTGGGACCTCGTTGTCGAAGACATAGTCCCCAGCTTGGAATTCGTGGTCTTGTGCCCAAAAAGTGAATGGAATGGTGGCCCTCGCGGTCACCACTTTTTGCGCTAGGCCAAGGCCTGAGAGTAAAAGAATCACGGATACGAGGGCTCCGACTCGAAGTGTTGCAAGTACGAACGTTGAAAATGTCCGCATCATTATGGTTTCCTCTGTTAGGCTGAATTTGCGTTAGATTTCTTTCGCATCACGACAACTGCGCCGCCTTCTTCGAAAGAGACTTCGTCCATTAACGTCTTTATGAGGTAGATCCCACGACCATGCATGAACAGCAAGTTCTCTCGAAAGGTAGGATTCGGGATTGCGCTACAGTCAAACCCCCGTCCCTCGTCCCGAACAGTGATTGAGACCTCCCCGTCCATGTAACAACGGCACTCGACGTAAACACGCTTGCCTGAGTTTTCACCGTTGCCGTGGATCACTGCATTCGCAAGAGCTTCATGCAGCGCCATCTCAATGTCAGTCTCGCTACCATCCGCGTTTCGAAAGTTCAGAATGAAGCGCATGAGTTGATCCGCGAATGGGGAAATGGCCGCGACTTTACTTGGGAGCGATCGGCGTACCTCAACGAAAGGAGCAGAATGCGCATTTCGCGACAGAAACGATAGAGATTGAGTGTGAGCCATAGGTGCAATCCCCATTTTGAAATTTCCGTGCCATTACTCATGGAGAAAGCAAGGCTCATGCCAAATGTTGCTCTGAATTAAGTGATTGAGTTCCAGCGAATCCTGCCACGATCATGCGTCATGTGGGTGACGAGTCTGTTGAAAGTGTTGAGAAAGGCGGTAGACCTGATGTTGAGAACATCATCTCCAATACAGCCAGACGAACGCGAGGCACCCTAGCAGGGCGATATACAAACAGACGCAGATGACGACACCGTTATCTTTTTCCCGATCATCCTCATACATCTCTTTCGCGCTTTTTGGGTCCGGCTCAAGATAGCGAATTGCGTCATATATCTCCGTGTCGGTCAGGTCTTCGATGTTGCGGTCGGGCTCGTGATTTGTCAGCATAGAGCGCTCTCATCAGTACGTCTGATCTTCCGCAAACTGTTCGTTCTAGAGGTACGAGCAGGTCAAGACTGAGTTTGCAGAATACTCATTTCACTTCTTTTCCTGCACGAAGAGTTGATTTTCAGAAGGTTCCATGTGAGGCGAGTCTGCCAGCTCCTTCAGGGCGCGAGTACGACCCTCCCGAATGTCTCTAACCGAGCACCCGAGGAGAAGGGCACAATCGTGTTCCGAGTAATGCTCCAGGGCGGACATGACGAACACAAACCGATCGAAAGCTGCAAGCCGCAACACGGCCTCGATTTCGAAATGTCCGTCTGGACCCCTCGAATGTTCGTCCATGTTGGTGAACATAGCTCTAGACAGGGGCGAATTGGACTGGCTGGGTCGCGGCTTCAATTCACGAATTGCATTCTGGACGATCGCTCGCTTCGCCCAAGAACGCGCCCATTCACGAAAGACGGGGTTTCCCGAGACACAGTCCTCAAGACCACTTACAAGGCATCGCTCTGCCTTTGCGGGATCGCTTGTGAGTAGAAACGAAAGCTGATAGAGCTCCCTCAGATCCTCATTAAAGATTGTGCGAAAGTCCTCGTGACTCGCGTACACGTTTGTTCCTTTTTGGCGAACTTGAATGTGGACCTGTTCAGTCATTTCTTCGTCTCCAAATAGCGACCGTGACGTTCATTGGCGCAATCAGCTTGTCGAATTTGCGAACCGTAACAATCGATTTGGTAGCCTCCGAGACCGCGGCCTGAGGGTACGCCGCATCAATTCTTTGAGTCTTTTGCGAGCTCGTGCTGACTGGGCCTTTACAGTGCCGCTTGGTACTCCCAAGATCCGCGCAGTTTCGCGAATCGATAAGCCATCAACGTCGCGCAGCTGAAATGTCCTACGCAGAGTGGGGGAGAGCTGACTGTGCAACTGAGTCAACCGAGCACTTAGTTCAGACTCTCTGCATTCGTCTTCGGGATTGGGCCGGTGATCCGCTAGCCGTTCCGACACTGAAACTGGTTGCAGTTCTCCGGTGGGTTCGTCGAGAGACACAGGAAGGTGTCTTGGCCGTCGGCGCAGCTGCAATCGAGCGCAGTTGAGCACGATGGTAGTCAGCCAAGTAGAAACCTGTGACTGCCCTTTGAACTGGTTCAGGTGGGTATAGGCAGCGAGAAGCCCATCCTGCACCGCGTCCTCCGCATCCGCTGCGTTGCCCAGGAGGCGGTATGCCCTTCTGTAGAGCGGATGTAGGCCACTCGATAGAATTTGCTCCAATTGCTGAGTCGCTCCCTCTATCTTTAGAGTTTCATTACGGTCGTCATTTCCGACGCCTGCATTTGTGTTTTGCATGCTCTTTTCCTCAATCCTTCGAAAGTTATCGCGACCCGCGTATCGACCGCTTTCTCTCTTCAATCACCTGTTCGTATCCTGAGATTCCTGCTCGCGCGGCGAGTTAGTTCTTTCACTACATGCTTCGTAAACACGCCCTGACAGCGGAATCGGATTCCCCTATTTATCAATTCAAGGAGTACGTTTTCGCCCTCCTGACTGATCGTCGTGACATGGTTCATCTCGATGACGAGTTCGCGACCACGAAGGTCTGCTCTTGCCTCTTGACACGCATTCCTTAGCTCGGCTGTCCACGGCGCTATGAGCTTTCCTTCCACAATCACCCGACGCTGCCTGGCGTTATCAACGAGCGAGATCTTCAACATTGCTTCTCCCACTCGCGATAAGGCAAGGCGCACACCAAACCTGCGGATGCTGTAAGTCGCTGAATTTTCAGAAGAGGAACGCTGGGACTGGAAAATATCGAGGTCGAAGGAGTTGAAAACGTCGAAAATGTCGAAGCTACGAGGCGGGCGGGAGATCAAGCATACTGCTTCGCATAGATCCCGAATTTCTTCATTCGAGAAAGGAAAGTCGTGCGGTTCATTCCCAGGCTTGCGGCAGCACCATCGGAGCCGCCGACGCGCCCCTTGCATGCGGTTAGCGCCCGTATGATCTCATCACGCTGCCTTCTTTCATATTCGTCGGCAACGCTGGTTTGGTCGCTTTGCGAATTTGTTTTTTCTCCGGCGACTTGCTCGACGTTATGCCGCTCGGCACGCGGGAACGCTACCGTATTTGTTTTCCGAAGTTCCCCGAGCGGCGCCTCAAGCGACCTGCCGCGCGTAACAATGACTGCCCGCTCGATAAAGTTCTCTAGCTCACGGATATTGCCGGGCCAGTCCCACGCGATGAGCCCCTTCATGACGGCCGGAGAAATAGTTTCAATCTTCTTCTGCATTTGCTTGGCAAACTTCTGCACAAAATAACTCACCAGTTGTGGAATGTCTTCCTTACGTTCCCGCAGAGGCGGTATCCGGATCGGAAATACATGCAATCGGTAGTACAGATCACTTCGAAATTCGCGGGCTGCAATCATCTGTTCGAGATCGCGATTGGTCGCCGCGACGAGCCGAATATTGACTCTTCGCGTATGAGTGCTCCCCAGTCGTTCAAATTCCCGCTCTTGTAATGCACGCAACAGCTTCGGTTGAATTTCGATGGGAATGTCTCCCACTTCGTCGAGGAACAAAGTGCCTTGATCTGCCAGTTCCATTCGGCCGATTTTTTGCGTAATCGCGCCGGTGAACGCTCCTTTTTCGTGTCCAAACAGTTCGCTTTCGAGCAGACCAGTAGGAATGGCGGCACAATTCAGCCTCACAAACGTGCTTTCCTTGCGCCGGCTACGGTCGTGAGTGGCACGGGCGATCAACTCCTTGCCTGTACCTGTCTCCCCAAGCAGCAGGACTGTAGAGTCGCTGGTAGCGACCGTTTCAACGAGTTCCAGTACATGTTTCAACGCGGGGCTGTTTCCAATTATGTTTTCAAAGTTCATCTCGCTGCGGATTTCTTCTTCGAGATAGAGCTTCTCCTGGGCGAGTTTGTCTTTGAGTTGCGAAATCTCGTGGAATGCCAACGCGTTTTCGATGGCAATGGCAATCTGGCCCGCAGCTTGGGCAAGGAATTCGACGTCCTCTGGCGTGAAATTAACCTCGCTCGTCCGGGCAATGCTCAAGATTCCGAGTGCTCGACCTCGATTAACCAGAGGAATCAGACAGGTCCTTTTCAAACCCTCCGCGAGGACTTCATCGTAGATCTCTGGAGGGATATCGGCAGGATCGAACCTCTCCACGATGACTGGCTTCAATGTCTCAAGCACCCGCTGGCTCGGCCCAGTTATTATGTGGACGTGTCCTTCTCTGATAAAGCCTTTGCCCTGTGGAAAATCTAGGGCGTAAAGCTTCGATTTCCCCGATTCCGGGTCCAACAGCGAAACGGCAACGACGTCACAGTGCATGACCTCGCGAATGCTGGCAGCAATCTCGCGCAACAGTTCCCGAGGTTGCAGATTTGATGTAATTCGATTCGTCAGACTCAGAAGTAACTTCAGCCGCTCATTTTGTTGTTGCGCACATCTGAGGTTCAAACCATCTTCAAGCGCGAAGGCGACGACACGCCCAATCAGCCACAGGAAGCTTATTTCTTCCTCGCTGAATGGATTCACTGTATCGCGGTTGATTCCAAAAACACCCAAACGACGATGCGGCGTCGTCAAGGGTACGCGGAGCCCCGAGCCGAGGCCCATCTTCTTTGCCCATTCTCTGAATAGGGGAAACCGCTCTTCCGTGTCCCAATCGGGGGTGTGTTGTGGATCCCGACTGCGTACAGCGTCCCACAAAGGCAACTCTTCCACCGGCAGGTCCGGAAAAGGTAGTGGGCCCTTACCCCAAACCACATATTCGATTTCTTTGGAGTTCTTTTTCACCACAACGAAGTAGAGGTGGTCGAAGTGCAGGAACTCGCCAATTTGATCCGCGAGAGTCTTAGCCAGTTCTTCGGGTTCGCGGCACGCAGCAATCGCTTCACTGATGCGCAGCACAGCCTCATAGCGCTGGCTGTCGCTTTGAGGCGCAATCATGAGGTCTGTACCCATAGACTTACAATCCACACACTCGCCGCTGAAGGCCTGCCTTTAATTCACTTCAAATATCCATATAGAAGATGACTCATATCCCTTACAGGTCGCAAAATCGCGGTCACAGATTACCTCGCAAGTAGTGATGACTCAAGCCGAGTAAATGCTTCACGTATTGTGCGGTACCTCTTCAGCATGGTTTCTAACACAATCGACAATTTCGACCCTTTCAACATTTTCGGGGCGGGATCGAATTTCTGCTAACCCCAGAGCTTTTCCACCACTTGCGTGTGCCAGGAAGTTTGGCATGGATATTGCCTCTGAGACGGATGCGATGGTTCGAATCGACTGTGAGTCGGTCATGTGGAAGATCACAACTCGCGGTTCCACGGTGGAGGAAGTGTTAATCATGGCAGCCATGAACCTCTTGACCAGCGCCGATACCGGTGCCAAACGCGGGAAACGGGCGTCGCAGAAATCAAGTCGCAGATCAAAAGGAGACCAAGCATGGAACCGAAGTACTCGATAAAACGAACAGCAATGATTGTGGGCATTCTGGCACTCGTATCCATCACTGCAGTCGCACAGGAGAACCGATCAGAAATTAGCATCCAGGGCACGGGATTTTTCACGAAGGACACCGACGGAAACGGGATTCAGCAACACGCTTCCGACACGGGCGGGTTTTTGCTTGGCTATCGTTACAACCTCAACCGCTGGCTCGCAGCCGAGGCGAACTACGGCTACGACCGCAACACACAATTTTATTTCGCTGGCACCCCGGCGCGCGTCCAGGCTGACGTCCACCAAATCACTGGCTCAGCTGTGGTGAAACTGCCAGGCTTCGCCCGGATTCAACCATATGCATTGGCCGGCGGCGGTGCCCTGGTATTTAATCCAACCGGCAACGCCGGCGGCAGTTTTGCAGGGGCCTCGGAGCAAACGCAGGGAGCCTTCCTCTACGGTGTGGGTGCCGACTACGTTCTCGCGAAGCATTGGTCAATACGAGCGGAGTATCGCGGGCTAGTCTACAAAGCGCCGAGCTTCAATCTTGCCGGGTTGGACACAGACAGCTGGACGCACACTGCGCAACCATCAGCCGGCATCGTCTTCCGCTTCTAATAGGCCGCGACCGAAGGCGTGGTACGCGTGTTCAACCAAACACCCGTGCCACACAATTCGTCTTGATGATGAGCGCCCGTTGTTTATGAGGTAGACCGCGACAACGCCTTCTTGACCCTTCCCCGAAGAAGTGCGGGAGGCGTCGCGGTCACCTCGCCATTCCACACGCCGTCGAGAGCGCTATGACTTGATCCGGGCGATGGTCGAAAGAGCAAGGTCGGCCTTTGCGCGAATCGCATCCGCATTGGTACTTAGAAAGTCGAGAAATGTGCGCAATACGGCTGAGGGCTCGCCGATTGGCCACACCGCGATCAGGTCGAGATACAGATCCGGCACAAGCCGAACGAACCGCACACCATTCGACCGGAGAATGCTCGTGGAGGCAGGCACGATGGCTACGCCTTCCTCCGCCTCAACCAACGAGAGGATCGTCTGCATCGAATTCGGTTCGTTCTCAACCCGCGGAGAAAAACCTTGAGATCGGCACGCTCCAACGATGGTGTCGAAAACGGCAGGCGCTCCCTTTCGGTGAAAAAGTACGAATCGTTCATTCGCAAGGTCGGCAAGCCGAATCTTTTTGTTCTTCAATTTTAACTTTCGTGATTGGGGGAAGACCGCAACCAGGGGGTCACGCAGCAATACTCTCGTTTGTCGATTCTTGCTGCGCTCAAGCGAGAGGGTCCGCGTGATAGCGATATCGATCTCGCCTCTTTCACATGCCTGGTCCAGTTCAACAGGATAGAGATCATGGAGTGCAAGCTTTACGTCCGGATGTTCCAGTTTGTATCTGCGAATGAGGTCAGGCAGGAAAGAGAGGGTTGCCGAACCGATAAACCCAATCGAAAGCCTCCCAACTTTGCCTTGGGCAGCGCGCTTGGCAGTGACGATGGCAGTCTCCGCCTGTTGAAGGATACGAACGGCGTCCGCATAAAATATCTCGCCTTCCGGCCGCAAACGTGCGTTGCGACCGGTTCGCGAAAAGAGTTTCAGCCCAAGTTCGTCCTCCAGATCGGACACAGCCTGACTGATCGAGGGCTGAGCAATATGCAGCCGCCGCGACGCCTCCCGATACCCTTTGCAGTCTACAACTGCGGTGAAGTAGCGCAAATGTCGCAATTCCATCTGATAGGCACTCCCTATCAGTCTGATTGGAACATACGACGTATCGCAATGTCACTTTCCAAATCTATTGGTGTGAAGCGATTTGGTCTCGCGGAATGGCGACACCAAAATATGGAGTCTCGAACATGAAAGTGGAACTCTTTCCTCCCGACCCTGAGACAGAGCCGCGTCATTGGGTACGGCATGATCAGGCTTTCGCAATGATGTTGCGGCCCGGCTCAATTGAGTGGGGATCGAAGCGTTGCGCGCTGGAAAAATTCGACTACAGGGCGGGCGACTTAGCACTGTGCCATCGTCATGTGGGTGAGTGGGTTGGATTCATGAACGTATCGCATCTGCAGCTCGGTATTTCCGATGAGGCACTGATGGCCTGCTCTGACGGAGCTTACGGTGAGGTAGAATTGCGTCCTTCGCGCAAGTTTGCAGATCCGCGCCTGAGTGCGATGGTTGCGGCCGTTCATGCGGAGATGCTTGCCGGCTTTCCGAGCGGGCGTCTGTTTCTGGATTCTGTCGAACAGGCGATGGCTGTAACGCTGGTCCGTGGTCATGCAGTAAGGCACCGTCCTGTGCAGATTTACCGAGGTGGACTCGGCGCAGCGCGCTTGCGAAGGATTAAAGAGTTGGTCGATGCGAAGATGGAAGACGATTTGAGTCTCGACGATATGGCGCGGTCGGTAGGCTTGAGCACAGCTCATTTCGCGCGGATGTTTCGCAAGTCAACGGGCCAGACCCCGCATCAATTTGTTCTGCGCGAAAGGCTTGAGCGTGCTAAAGCGATGTTGCGTGCTCCCGATGCGCGAGTATTGGACGTCGCCGTTGCCTGCGGCTTCAAGACCCAGCAGCACTTTGCACAGGCCTTTCGTGACCTCTGGGGAGTTAGCCCGACAGAGTATCGCCAGGATCTGATCGGCTCCGCAGTGACGTGCACGTGTGAAATCTGCTCCGAAGATACGTCACGCATAATGCGTGATAGCCAAGACTTGACCTTGCACACCACGCTTGTCGGATAGGGGCGCTACTGTCGGGCCGGAGCAGGGTTTTTGAGCGCAATCACGAAAGGGGGAACAAACCGCGCAAAGTTGCGTAAACAACTGATTGCTATAGCCAATGATTTGAACAGTCAGCACACCGTGTTGCTGCAACTTTCCTTGGATGCGTGCATCTAGACAGCGAGGCCTATTCCCTTACTAGGGGTCTGATGACGAGAGGAGACAAGCCATGCCCTACAGCATATCGACTCTGCTGCTTCGTAATCTGAGCGATGTATTTGGCGAAAATGACCCCGTGCGTCGTCGCGCTGCCATCGACGACATCTGGAATGAAGATGGTGTGTTCTACGATCCCAACGGAGGCATCTACCGAGGCCGTGACGAGATTGATCGTATTGCTGGTGTGATAAAAGCAACACATCCAGATTTCAAATACCAGCCTCTCTTCCCTCCCGAGGAATTAAGTGATGCCGGACGGGTTCGATGGGTATCTGGCACTCCCGGCAAACCTCCAGCTTACGCGGGAACCGATTTTATCGTTGCCCGGAACGGTCGCATTGCTGCGATCTATATGTTTTTCGACAGCCTGCCCTGAGCTCGACTCCGCTGCTCACGAAACACGAATGACGAACGTTTTTCGGCAACCCGGACTGTGCGTCAGTTGGCGAAAATCTCCAATAAACTAAAAATCCCCCAATTCTATCGGTCTGGTGTCCGATACGTTGAGCTCAGCACTGCGTCCCCCAGTCAACAATCCTGACCCTGCCCTGCCGTAGCTCGTGCGAACCCTCATCGACTTCTTCAAGACAAACCCCAGGGTGGTTGGAGTTCTCTCAGGGAGCGTGAATTTTAGCAAGATTCCGACCATTCGAGCAGAAATCCGTACAAGCCCGTTTTGAAAGTGCAGTCTACTCACAATTGTGAGCAAAGCCACCGCGTCAATCAGCCGAACACCAGATCAACTGCTTATTGTTTGCCGGCTGGAATTCAACACAGGAGGGAAAGTCAATGGAAGCAATTGGATTGTTAGTCACGCTCGAAGCGCGCGCAGGGAAAGAGGCTGATGCCGAGGCATTTCTAAGGTCAGCTCAGCCACTCGCGCTGAATGAAAATGGGACCTTGAAATGGTACGCGATCAAGCTCGGGCCGCGGAAGTTCGGCATCTTCGACACCTTTGCAAATGAAGCGGGCCGCAATGCCCACTTGACTGGCGAGATCGCGAAGGCATTGGGAGCGCGGGCCAGCGAATTATTCGCGGTTTCTCCGCAGGTGGACAAAGTGGAGATTCTCGCAAACACGCCCTTAAAAGGGTGAGCGCGAGGATACATGAGCCCTGATGAGCCGCATAGGCTTGCGAGACTAAATCACAAGGGAATGACATGCCAATGATTACGACCAAAGACGGTACACAGATTTTCTACAAGGACTGGGGCGCGAAGGATGCCCAGCCCATTGTGTTTCATCACGGCTGGCCTCTGTCGTCGGACGACTGGGACGCGCAGATGCTGTTCTTCCTTGCCAACGGCTATCGCGTCGTTGCGCACGACAGGCGCGGTCATGGCCGCTCCTCGCAGGTTGCGACCGGCCACGACATGGACCACTATGCGTCCGACGCGGCGGCGGTGGCCGAGCATCTCGACCTGAGGAATGCGATCCACATCGGCCACTCGACCGGTGGGGGCGAAGTGGCGCGCTATGTCGCGAAGTACGGCGAGCCTCAGGGCCGCGTAGCCAAGGCCGTGCTTATCGCCGCTGTTCCTCCGCTCATGGCGAAGACCGATAAGAATCCGGAGGGTACTCCGATCGAAGTGTTCGACGGCTTCCGCAAGGCGCTGGCTGCGAACCGTGCGCAGTTCTTTCTCGATGTGCCTTCGGGTCCGTTTTATGGCTTCAATAGAGCCGGCGCGGAGGCCTCGCAGGGAGTCATCCAGAATTGGTGGCGTCAGGGGATGATGGGCAGCGCGCTCGCTCATTACGAAGGCATCAAGGTTTTCTCCGAGACAGACCAAACCGGCGATCTGAATGCGATCACGGTGCCGACTCTCGTGATGCAGGGTGACGATGACCAGATCGTACCGTACAAAGACGCTTCGCTGCTGCAAGCAAAACTGCTCAAGCATGCCACGCTCAAAATTTACTCCGGCTTCCCACACGGCATGATGACCACAAATGCCGACGTGATCAATGCGGACATCCTGGCATTCATCCGGAGCTAAACCAAAGGAAAAAGAAACAACAATTAAGGAGAAAAGAATGATCATCAAGGAGAAGGAAATGAAAATCTCACAAACGTACCGAGCCGATTCCGCGCCCCATGAGACCAAGTCTGCGCTCCGAGGCGTGATGCAGCGTCTCGGCTTAACTCTTCTCGCGTGCGCGCTCGGCATCGGTGTGACAGAGGCACAGCAAGCGGCCACTCCGATTGACGGTGTCATCGGAAAGCTCCAGTCATTTGATGGTAAGTCGCTTGACGTTATGACAAGTTCAGGCGCGGTCCACGTTGCTGTCAAGCACCCCCTCACAACCTATAAGCAGATACCCTCCGATTTGAGTCATATCACCGCGTCGTCTTATGTCGGCGTCGCGTCGACCGGAGCGGACGGGAAGCAAGTGGCGAAGCAGGTCTTCATATTTCCCGCGGAGTTGAGTGGGGCCGCGGAAGGCAGCGTCCTGACAGACCCCCCAGGTGCAACCTCTCACAGCAGAATGACCAACGGCTCCGTCGCTCGCCCTGCATCGCACTCACGCATGACGAACGGAACCGTCCAGAAGAGCGGCGGCACCACCCTCGTGCTTAACTACCAGGGCGGCTCCCAAACCATCTCCGTACCTCCCAATGTCCCTGTCACAGAAGTTGCGCCTAAACAGGTCACTTTTAGCGAGGGCGATGTCGTCTACGCTGCGACTCAGAAGCTCCCGGACGGAACACTGGTGACGGACAAGATTTTCCAGTTCATTCCAGCGGCGGCGAGCAACACCAAGTAAGGGTTCTGAGCAATGGGCCATTCAACACTTCCTGATTGTAAAGCGAACTCTACGAGCAGTGGATTTTCAGGAGCAGCCGGACGCCTGGACTTGAATCATCTCGCATTTTTAACCAACAGCCAAGGAGGCTGATTTATGGCAAGCAAACTGACGGTCATTGTAACGGGAGGTTCGCAAGGCATCGGAGCTGGCGTAGTCCGGTCGTTCCTTGATCGCGGATACAATGTTGTCGCAAACTCGCGCAACATCACGAAGTTGGGTACGTTCATCGAATCTGATCATTTGGCACTCGTAGGTGGCAGCATCGGAGAAAGTGCTGTCGCTTCGAAGGTCGTAGAGACAGCCGTCCAGAGGTTTGGATCCATCGACGCGCTGGTCAACAATGCCGGCATCTTCTTCACAAAACCCTTCACTGAATACACGGCTGAAGACTTCAAAGCGCTATCTTCTACCAACCTCGAAGGCTTCCTCTACGTCACCCAGGGAGTGGTCAAGCAGATGCTTGCGCAGAAGTCTGGCGGGAGCGTCGTTACCATCACAGCTTCGCTGGTAAACAACCCGATTGCAGGCATTACTGCATCGGTTCCGATGATCACCAAGGGCGGGCTTGAAGCCATCACGCTGAGCCTGGCCGCGGAGTATGCAAAGGAGAAAATTCGCTTCAACGCGGTCGCGCCCGGCGTGGTGGACACGCCGCTGCACAAGAACAACCCGAAGGACTTTCTGAAGACGCTCTCGCCGATGGGTACAATCTGTGATGTGAAGGACATCGTGGAAGCCGTGGTTTATCTCACAGAGGCCCGTTATGTGACGGGGGAGGTGCTGCACGTGGACGGTGGTGCGCACTCGGGAAAATGGTAACCGCCAAGGGCTCGCAGCCGGCCAACGCGGAGCGCCGGCTGCACGAACTCGGCATCGAACTCACGCCTCCGCCCACTCCGTTCGGCGCCTATGTCGAGGTCGTACAAACCGGCAATCTACTCTTCCTCAGCGGGATGCTTCCTGCCATCGGACACGAGCCGAAGTTCGTCGGCCGTCTCGGGAAAGAGCTGGATACGAACGCAGGTAGAGAGGCGGTCCGCATTGCCGCTCTAAATGTGTTGTCAGCGGCAAGGCAGAAGCTAGGCTCACTCGATAAAGTAACCCACGTTGTTCGACTATGCGTCTATCTTGCAACCCATGGAGACTTCTTCGATCAACCAAAAGTTGCCGACGCTGCCTCCGAACTATTCCGTGATGTTTTTGGAGAAGGCAAGACATCAGTCCGTATGGTGTTAGGCGTGGCGAGTCTTCCTCTGGGCATGCCCGTGGCGGTTGAAGTCATTCTGGAAGTCGAGGCGTGAGGTCGAGGCGTGAGTAGGCGGGGGAGACCCGCCTCTGCATTTGACTATGGCGAAACGAAACTCAGCATGGAACAGGACGCGCGTTTCAGACAAACTCGGAATTGAGTATCCGATCATCCAGGGGCCGCTTGGAGGCTTTTCTTCACAGCACCTTACCGCTGCTGTATCGAACTTCGGGGGCCTGGGTTCTTTCGGCGCGCTTGGCCTGGACCCATCGGCGATTCAGGAGGTCATTGCCGAGATCCGTTCATTGACCAACAAACCTTTCGCCATGAACCTCTGGGTTTCAATGGAGGACGAGGGTGCAACAACATCCGACACCGAAGCCTTCGAACGCGCGCTCTCTCATATAGTTCCGCATCTTGAGGCGGTCGGTGCGAGCAAGCCGCATTTTGCACCATACAAGCCGCTTCGCTTCGAAGATCAGGTGCGCGTTCTGCTCGATGCTAAGGTGCCTGCCTTCTCATTCATCTACGGCATTCCGCCGAAGGAAATTCTCGAGGAGTGTCATCGCCAGGGCATCGTCACGATCGGCACCGCGACGACACGGGACGAATCCATTGCCCTGGAGCAGGCCGGTGTCGATGTGGTTGTAGCATCCGGATTCGAGGCCGGCGGACATCGCGGATCGTTTCTGCGCTCCTCAGAAGATTCCCTCACAGGCACGATCTCTCTAGTACCGCAGATCGTGGATGCCGTCGGGATACCGGTGGTAGCAGCCGGAGGAATCGCCGATGCCCGCGGCATCGCCGCAGCTTTCGCGCTCGGCGCCGAAGGAGTACAGATGGGAACAGTCTTTCTTGCCTGCGAAGAGTCTGGAGCAAGCTCGTTGCACCGCGAGGCAATCCTGAGCGGAAAAGCGAACCGAACATCACTTACACGTGGGTTCACCGGACGCCTGGCACGCGGCATCCACAATCAACTTCTGGAAGAGATGAACCGGCCCGGCGTCGCCGTTCTCCCGTACCCGCTACAACGGACTCTCATGCGGAACCTCGCCTTGCCAGCACAGCAGGCTGGGCGGAGCGAATTCCTGGCCTTATGGGCCGGCCAAAGCGCTGGGCTTGCCCAATGTCCAGGAGTAACAACGCTTCTGCAATCGCTCGTCAATGGGGTATCAGAGAAGCTTGACTGACGTTCGGGGTCACTGATGCGTCCATTCTGGGAGACCGAGCGACAACAATTCAACTCGTCCAGGTTAATTGACCCACGCATCTGTCATCCTGAACGGAGTGGGCTGCTTCGCAAAGCGAAGCAGATCCACGGAGTTGAAGGATCCCTTTCGTGCCTTCACCAAGATAGACCTGCAATGGAGTTCCCACTCTGCTGTCGATGCCGTGAGAACTCCCTGACAGGTCTGCGCCAAGATTAAGTGGCAGGGGGTCTTTCGACTGCGTTGCCGTCCGCTTCGCGAACGGCAACTCCGCTCAAGATGACAGGATGACAGACAAGATTGATTTCATGAAGGACCATGAGTATTTCGTCTACATCGTCTGCAGCCGTTCAGGAACGCTCTACATCGGCATGACCAACAGTATTTACCGCCGCGCCTTGGAGCACAAGCGCGGGGAAATTGAAGGCTTTGCCAGTAAGTATCAATGCGACCGGCTTGTCTACTATGAGAGTTTTGAAGACGTTCACGCAGCTATCGGGCGCAAAAAACAACTGAAGGGCTGGTCGAGAGCGAAGAAGATAGCTTTGATCGAATCGAAGAACCCACGGTGGGAAGACTTCGCCGAGAAGTGGGGCGCACAAATGCTCTTTGCGGGCCAATCGATGAGGGGGCAGAACCGCTTGACGGCAGGCGCAGCCGCTGGCACAAGCATTAGATGGGCGGGACAGCCCACTGTGTTGGTGATGCGAGCGAGATCAAAAGCCTAGGCCGGTCGCCCCCAACAATCAAAGTTCCATCAAAGCCCTATCAGGACAACTACCGAATCATGGGTAGTGGCTGAAGTTGAGCACTAGAATTTTCGCGAATGGAATACAACTTGCCTTCTTGCTTTCCCATCCATCATCAGAATATAAGCGGGTAAACGGGACGCGCCGTGGTTGCACACGAACGCGCC
>Ga0307478_10000231_pt1 | contig 64132 bp, 60 predicted proteins | sample atmos_gasesECM4C_2_FD_203713 | JGI IMG/M metagenome (GOLD analysis project Ga0307478, IMG submission 203713) | Hardwood forest soil microbial communities from Morgan-Monroe State Forest, Indiana, United States - atmos_gasesECM4C_05 | ecosystem: Environmental > Terrestrial > Soil > Temperate...
TCGACACTTCGTCTCCCACAGTCACGCCCGCAGTGGGCGTTGGCGAATTCCCAGGCCTCAGATTTTTTCGGGCCGTCATTGCCGCTCCCTCGAGCCGGACCACCCGGGCCACGGTTGAACTATGGCTCAGAGATCAGGCGCCACATAGATTTGGGGGGTGACACGTTGAAGAGGATGCTCGAAGAGATGCGGCCCAAGACCGAAGTTCGATGAAGACGTTTTCCCAGTATCTTACCCAGGGTAGTCGACTTCACGGCCGAAATCAAGCAACGCTAATAGTGTAGGTCTTCCGCATTCTTCAGGTGACGCGCAACGAGAATCGCGGCCGGGACGGGCCGCAAAATCACGAAAGCCGACCCGGAAAGGGGACTTCGTTCGCATTGGAGAAGATTTCTTTGTCGGATTTCTCTTTGGGGATGTCCCCGATGAGAGCGAGTTCTGGCGGACTCCACGATCGGTCTGGCTTGAAATCAAATGGACGCTGGGCTCAAACGGGCTGTGGATAAGGACAGGGAATTGAAAAAAACTCTGACGAAGGTTGTGCATAAAGTGGGATATGAAGAGTGGCTCGCAGAGCGGCTCGCGCTGCTCAAGGTGGAGAAGGAACACACGCGGCGAGGCGACGAACTTGCGGCGATGCGGCAGGAACTGCCGTGGGTCCGGGTCGAGAAGGAGTATCGATTCGAGAGGACGACGGAAGAGCTTCGCTTGCCGATCTGTTCCGAGGACGCTCGCAGCTCCTCATTTATCACCTCAGCTGATCGCCGCGCTACGCTACTACGACAAGTTCGTGAAGATCGACAGTGCTGGCTGTTTGCAGAGAGAAGAACTTTCGGGGCGCACGCCGTGTGTTCTATCTTCGTGCTCGGTCGAGGCAGTGGAGGCCAGCAGTTATCGGCTCAGCGCTTGGCGGGAAACACGAAAGCGGTTCGCGAGGAACCCGAAGTGACGAATGCGGACGAAGCCTTTGGGCAGCACGTGCAGAAAGAAGCGACGCAAGAACTCGGTGGCGACCAGCGGGCTTAGCTTTTCCGCGAGAATGGCGTTCCTTGAAAAGTCGTGTGGAGTCTGAAGGGCAACCGCGCGCATAGACAAAATGCAGTCTCTCTGCTTCAACTGCCAATCGAGTTGGTATTTACTTTGTTTATCGCTGGCATCGTAGTACCGTGGCTGCTCCGGACTGGTGTGGCCACGAACGGGGTTTTAGCCGGAGGTTCTGTCCATACAATCCACATCATCGGAGTTACGTTCTCGTACATGTACAGGAACGTTGGTTTTGCCATCCTGGGTGTGCTAGTCGGTGCGACAGCAGCATTTGCCATCGCTTCTCCCGCCACTACGCCCAAAACCACAGCCCCGAAGTAACCGCGCGACCTGAGATATCTATCGCGTTGTCCATCCTGGTGCGCTCATCGTCGCTGGTCTGGTCCACTTCGCTCCACGCTGCCCGTCAGTATGGTCACTACAGGTAATGCGGTATCACCGCCTACAGGGGACCGGGTATTACCAGCGTGGTAGTAGTGTGGCATCGTTGCCAAGACTACATTGGAAGGGTCACACCCACTTGCTGATAACCATTGAGTGTGGGAAGTGTCATGCAGCGAACGTGACGGTACGCCTCTTCGTGCCACAGGGCGAGTATCGCACGCCTTGTCCAATTTGCAGTCTGTTTTCGGAGCGGGAGCGATTGATCTCGGCCGGTGGCGGCCAAGAGAAAAGCAACCCGGCGTGTCCGGTCCTTACCAATGAATGCAGCACTTAGGTCTGGCTTTCTCTGCGATCTTGGTTTAATTGGATTTCCAGATTTGAGGGTACGACGATGCGGACCGACACTTCGCTTTCTGCACGAATCTCGAAGAATATCTTGGCACGTTACGCTTCTGCAGTCGCAGCGGTCTCGGCCGCCTTGCTGGTTGGTGGCAGTTTGACTGCTTTTCTGGTTGATCACGTGTCCTATGTCATTCTGTTCCCGGCGGTCGCTTTTTCTGCTTGGTACTGCGGCGTGGGGCCTTCCATAGTCGCACTTGTTCTTGCCCTGGTTGGAACTAGGTACTGGTTTACTCCGCCGATACACTCGTTGAGCGTCCCTAATTCTGCAGAGACCATTAGCGCCCTAGTGTTCCTGTTCTCCTCCGGCATAGTTCTTGCAATGGGAGAATCGCACCGCCGCCAGATTGAAAACCTGCGGAAGTCGCAGGGGGAACTCGAAGATCGTGTTCGAGAACGCACCGCAGACCTCGACACCGCCAATCAGAGTCTCCGCGAACTCACCGCCCGCCTCTTGCAATTGCAGGATGAAGAGAGGCGACGCTTCGCTCGCGAATTGCACGACAGCGTCGGGCAAGTGCTGGCGGCTTTAGGCATGAATTTGTCGACTGTGCGAAGCGACATTGAACGACTCACCAACACAGCCAACGTTCTTAACGAAAGCGAGACGCTGATTCAAGCGATGAGCAGAGAAGTACGCACCATTTCTTATCTCCTTCATCCGCCTCTGCTGGATGAGGCAGGGCTCTCCTCAGCGATTCGCTGGTTCATTGATGGCTTTGCGGCGCGGAGCAAAATCAAAGTTGATCTGGAGCTCCCCGATAATTTTGGGCGATTCTCACGAGAAGCAGAGACGACCGTTTTTCGTGTAGTTCAGGAATGTCTGACGAATATTCATCGTCATTCGGGAAGTCCAATTGCCAAGGTCCGTATTGCTCATTCTGATGGTTTTGTGCTCGTTGCTGTGGCGGATCGCGGCAAAGGGATACCATCAGAAAAGCTGATTGAGATGGACTCGGCAGGCAAGCTCGGAGTTGGAATTCGAGGCATGCGAGAAAGGCTGAGACAGCTTAGTGGTTCCCTGGAAATTGACTCCAACGGGTCGGGCACCGTCGTGGTGGCACGGCTACCTGTTGCCAAGACCTCTTCGAGCGCAGACACTTTCTCAATTCAAGAGAGGTCATCGACCGGCGAGACACCTGGACAGCCCGCGAAGAATCGTAACGTAACGTCACCTGCCGGGCCTGCCGCGCTCACTTGCTGAGGCTGGCCTGCAGGAAGCGAAAGCAGACGGCGCGGATCTCGGCATCCGAGTAGGCCGCGGGATAGCGAGAGGTGACCGACAGGATTTTGTCGCGCAGCATACCTTCGATGGCTCCCATCAGCCCCGAGCGCACGGCCTGGGGATGGAGGCCGGCGTCGAGTTCACCCTGTTCCTGGAGCTGGCGCAGGATGTCATCCACCATGCCTACGAACTCCAGAAATCCCGGGACCAGCACGATCAACTTCCCGTCGTCGCGAATGCGGCGTCCCTCCAGCAGAAAAAGGGTGCGAATCTGCTGATCCCTGGCCAGAAAATTGAGCACCATCTCGACGATAAGTTTGAATTTCTCTCGCGCCGATGGAACGCTTTCCGTCGCCAGGCGCAGTGCGGGATTGATCTGCTCCCAGGTGTATTCAAAGATGGCTTCCAGGATTCCCTGCTTGCTGCCGAAATGCTTGACCAGTTGCGACTCGCTTGTCCCTGCCAGGCGGCAGATGACCGAAGTCGAGGTCGCTTCATAGCCGCGCTCGGCAAAAAGAGTCTTGGCGGCCTCGAGCAGCCGCTCTCGGCTCGGCGTAAGCATGGCAGCGCGATTCTGCACCATCGCACTTATCCTAACGCTGTTCACGGCGAAAGTCATGGGACTATCGTTTTTGCGCGTAAGACTACGACGTGCATTTTCTGATCCCTAGATCGCGATGGCCGCAACGAGCGATTAACCCTAACTTAAAATTGACTTCCAATTACAGTAAACCACGTATCGACAGCATATTAGCTATGAAATAGCATCCTGCCGCTGTTTGATAATAGTACAACTACTAACATTAGTTGTACCTCCATGGTTGCCCAATGCCATCTGGTTCCTTCTTCACAAAACCAACTTCGAAGGAGCTTCCCATGCATTTGCCCTGTTCTCGGCCTGATCTTTCCCACGCCATTTCCCACAGCTTCAATCTGGCAACAAAAGCTCTTCTGCGCCTGCGATTGCTATTCGCTATGGCCTGCGTATTGAGCGCGATCAGTGTTGTCGCCCAGACTAATCCCAAGCATATTTTCTGGGCTCCGGGTCAACCGAACACGCCCAGCGCCTCGTCGCTGACCAACGACCTGATTTATCACGGAGGAAATGCGGGCACGGGCGCCATCGGCGTGGAGACTGTGCCTGCCACATACCTGATTTTCTGGGGTCCGGACTGGCAGAATGGTTTTACCACCACCGACCTCAACGGCGCCGTGTATACCAGCCAGCAACTGCAGACCTACATCACTTCGTTCCTGACCAATCTGGGCGGCACGTCGTGGGACGCCATCAATGACGAGTACTGCAACAACGTGGCCGCAGGCACGACCAGTTGTGCGGCCGTGGGTGGCGGCACTTACGTGACTAATCCTCGCAAGCAACTCAAGGGAGTCTGGACCGACACCACCGCCGTGCCCGCTGACATCGTGACTCTCGGCCTTGCGGAGAATCTCGTGGACGATCCGCTCGCGATGGAAGCCGTCCGCGCCTCGTCCCACTTCAACTACGACCCGCAAGCCACCTACATCATTCTTACGCCGCCGACGACCATTGCCACGGGTCAGCCGGTTTATTGCGGCTACCATACTCAGACCAACAGCGTGGATGGATTGGGCAATCCGTACCGACTGCAGTATGCCTTCATTCCATTCCTGAACGCGAGTTGGCCGGGACTCGGACAGACGGGCTGCGGCATGAACTCGGTGAATGTGATCAGCGACAGCTTCGGACACGGAGTTTTCGACGGTTACAGCATCGTCGTCGGTCATGAGTACGCCGAAGCCATCACCGATCCCGACAACTTCGGCACCGTGCAGGATGGCTGGAACGACGCCCAGGGCAACGAAACCGGCGACAAGTGCGCTTGGACCGACCTGGCCAACGTTTCCATGTTCAACCACACCTTCTTCGCCATCCAGCCGCTGTGGAGCAACAAGGCCTATGACGCTTCCGGGCAGGGATGTGTTCGTTCAGCTCCCACCAATCCCCATGCGATGCCGCCGGTGGGGATTACGCCGCCTTCCGAGGACGTATGCATGACACTCGGCGTCTGCCCCCCGGGGGTGGCCGCGGGCCAGCCGATGCCGGTGAACATGGCGTACTTCGGAGGAAAGGTGCAGGTCAATCCGAAGATTTACATCGTCTACTGGGGCTGGGGACAGGCGGGAGCATTCAACCACACCAATCCCGCGTTTCCTGCCAACGACCCCGACGGCGCAGGGGCGCTGATGAAGCGTTTCATCGCCGCGATTGGAGGCACCAGCTGGGGAAATATTTCCACCCAGTACTACCAATCGAATTACAACGGGACATACTCGAACATCAGCAATCCGAAGCAAGAACTGGTAGGCGTGTGGCATGACGACGTCAATCCGATCCACAACAACCTCGCCGGAATTGAATTGGCCCAGGAAGCCGCACGCGCCGTGCAACACTTCCACATCACCGACCTGGCGAATTCGCAAGTCGTGGTTGCCCAGCCGCAGATGTACAACGACGCCGGGTTCAACGCGCTTTCCTACTGCGCCTATCACGACTACACCACGCCCATCTCCTATCCCGGTGTGCAATCGGGAATTTCGTTCGTGAATATGCCTTACATCCTCAACGCGGGAGGTTCCTGCGGGGAGGACTTCGTCAACCCCGCGCCGACGGGAAACCTGGACGGCGTCACCATCGTGCTGGGGCACGAAATCGCAGAGACTCTCACCGATCCGGGGGCTGAGGCGCAAGCCGGGCAAGTCCAGTATGGCGCCTGGTTCGACTGGCAGGGGTGGGAGATCGGCGATAAGTGCGCGTGGGTGGGTGACGGCGAGCAAATTCCGGGCGCGCCCTTCAACATGATCGGCAACGACGGAGGCGCGTACCCCGTACAAACCTTGTGGAGTGACCAGGCCCTGCAGGGCGCCGGTTACTGTTCGCAGGGATTCTGACTCAAGACAGAACAAGTTGAATCAACAGCAATTACGGCGAAGGCTACGGCCTCCGCTTCTGTGTTCTTTCCAGTGCACGTCCGATTTGGTGAACCAAGTGCACGAGTCTTGTGGAGGGCACTGCTACAACCGAGAAAAGGAAAATCGCTCCAATCGAGGGCACTGCAACTCTTGCCTGAAACTGCCTACACAAAAGGAAAATCCAATGAAACTCTTGAAGTGGGTGAACATCCTGGCAATGGTTACGTTTACAGCTGCTGTCCTGGTGATACCCAAGGCCGCGTCCGCTCAAGGCGACCCCGTCAACTGCAGCGGTCCCTTACCACCAGGCACGTACGACAACGTGAACGCTCTAGCCGGGTGCGTAACGGGTCCTGGCGTCCACATCACCGGCAACCTAACGGTGCTGCAAGGCGGCAGCTTGTTCGACGCGGCTACCACGATCGACGGAAACCTCCAGGCTCGACAGGCGCTCTGGATCGAGATTGGAGGTATCGGCCCGCCACCGACTGGGTCGGGGCACATCGGCGGCAACCTCGAGGTCATTGGGACGACCAGCAGCCCAGCCCCTGGGATCAACAACCAACTCTGCAATACCTACATCGGCGGCAACGTCGAAGTCCATAACAACTCTGCGTCATCGCCGTTTGACATCGGCGGCCCGAGCAATGAGTGTACAGCCGGCCCGCTCCTCATCACCAGCAACCTCGAGGTCCATGACAACGCGGCCACCGTCAATATGGTGCCCTCTGGGACGGGCTCGGGGAACATCGCCGGCAACAACATCGAGGTCCATAACAACGTCGGCGGGGGCAGCCTGATGGAAAACCACGCAGGTAACAACTGCGAGCTGCACAGCGACCAGCCGCCATTCTCTACGGCTGGCAACACTGCTGGTCATACAAATGACTGCACCAGCCCAGACTAAACGTAAGAAGGCCTCAAACGTATCGGGACTGAAACGTGCATGCTAAACTAACGATCAATCTGTCTTAGCATCACCAAAGAGCACGAGGAAACGACTCACGGTGTTGGGGCGCCTGAGACACTCCCGGCACTCTCGGCTTTTGCGGTCTGTGGCCTTAGGTTTAGAGCAAAACGCTCAACAGCTTCGATCCAACTCAATTGGTTGCAAACCGGAATCGTCAAGACGTTGCTCGCGGAGATGGCAGCGTCGGTTGAACATGCGCTTTCTGACCGCACTGGAGATTGGCGGGTCCTGATCGTCGGCTCGCAGGCGGACGACCGGTGGGAGATGAAGATTACCGGTCCGAATGCGTTTGAACGCTGCTACACGCTGGAAGGATCGGCCGGACAGCACGAACCGCGCACGGTAGGAGACCTTGTCAGAAAAATGGTGCCATCCCTACGGTGAGTGCGGAACGAGGAGACAACACATCGCTCACGCACCTTTCGGAAATACATTCTGAAAGTCTCCTCTGGCTCCGCCCTCAGTTCGGCAAACGACGGTTCGTGCTAGGTCCGGCCACAAACCATTCGGCTTTGCTGACCCAAACGATCGGAATTCCTATTCAGCGGAACTGGGCGTATCAGGCTACTTTTCTGGTGCGGCCTTGGCTTTTACCAGGAAGCGAGCGCTTTCGGTTTATTGCCGCCGGGAGTTCTGACGTTGCGCCTTCACCAGATAAAACCTTCTGCGTTAACTCCGACTTGGCCTGTTCAGCCGTCAAGATCGCAAACTTTGGTGGGCTGTAGCGTTTTTTTGGCTTCGTTCCGGGCTCGATCGATTCTTTGTTCGAATTTGTTGCTTTCGTCTCTTTTGAATTCACCTGCGGGTCTCCTTGCTAGGCCTGTGAGAAAACAACTTTCACCATGACTTGAGTATCATATGGATGCAGACCTCAAGAATTGTGGGTGGTTTTATTCTGATTTCGTAACACCCAGGCATCTGACCCATAGAGTGGATGCCACGGCTAGAGGGTGATCACGCGAACTATAAAACTAGGCCCGATGTTTTCGTCTGGCTAGGATGAGAGCACTATCGCAATTTTGCTCCATTATGTCTCAAGAAGGAAGAGGGTCGGCACCGTTCGCCGAAATGTCGGCAGCCGATACAAAATGGAATCGGTACCACAATCGATTTTATGGGAGCGACGATCGATCGAGATCTCCTTCGGATTGTCATTCGCCGCGCAATGATTGCTGGCAAGCCGTGCGCTCGACTCCAGTCCCGTCCGAGGCATCGCGAGAGCGCTAACGATCGCGGGGCACAGAACGCTTTATTTCTCCTCTGAGAAAAGAGTGACACTCGAAAGAAAGGCGCAGGGTTCGATCGTGCACCTTCCATCAAAATTTTTGAGCGGACCTGCAATTTGGTGACAGCTGACCGATGCCCATCAGAGAGCTCCACTGGAGGTGCATCCAATGCTGTTTTCACTCGATCGTTTCCCGCTCATGGCTGGCGGCTGTGTTCGTCTGGAAGGGATATTGTGCGAAGATCGATACACTCAGTGGAGCGACCCCGAAGTAACCCCGCAAATCGAAGAACCTGATTGACGCAAAAGGGGCATTCGGAATACCATCACGCAGTTACCCCTGGAGCGCGGAAGGCCACGCAATGTTAAGGGTTGTGTACGTAAAGATCCTCAGCTGCTTGATGGTCATCATTTTTCCGGCTGCCTTGTTCGCGGGCGACCAAGCCAGCGCCATGCTCTACAGCCACGGCACGGCTATGCTCAATGGCACCAGCATCCCCAGGTCTTCGGCAATTTTCTCAGGTGACGTGGTGCAGACAAATAGAGACTCCGTGGCGAACATCAATGCCACAGGTTCGACGGTTTTGGTCCTGAATGATTCCCTGGTTCAGTATGAGGGCGATCGCGTCAGTTTGGAGCACGGTGGCGTAACCGTTTCGACATCGAAATCGCTTGCGACTCGCGCGGGTTCCGTCACAGTATTGCCGTCCGCCGGCGTCTTGACGGAATTTGAAGTTCGAGACGTAGATGGCAAGGTCTGGATCATGGCTCGCAAGGGCGAATTGACCGTCAACGATGGCACCGGCACGACCACGCTAGCGCAAGGTCAGGAGACGACGCGAGACGAAGAGTCTGAGAAAGACAAAAACAAAAAGAAGAAGCGGGCAGGAGGCGGAACGGCGCCTGCAGCTGCTGGTGGGGCGCTCGATTCTCCTGTGGCCATCGGAATTGGTACCGGTATCGTTGTCGGGGTAGCGGCGTATGTGCTGAGCAGGGGCGACGAGCCAGCGAGTCCAGCGAGGTAGCTCAACGGCTAGCTAGGGTACGCGACCGACAGGAACCCAGCACCTGGAGAGCGACCCACGACAATTCTTCTGTTCGTGCCTGCCCCCTAATTCACTACAAAACCAAGGTCCTGAAGACTCCAACATCGGTCAGTGCGGGGAATATTTTTAATTCAGAAGTGCCAAACCAGACCGGCGCCGGCAAACAAATTATGTTGGCGACTGTTCCCGGTGGACACATTCGTTTGCGGCACACCGGACCAGAAGTCCCTCACTTCAGCGCGCAAGCTGAATCTACGGATGAGTCTTACATCCACACCCCCACCAACCTGGAATACCCCAGTGGTGGTTCCGGTTTTGCCTGGGTTTTTCCCTCCGAAGAGTAGGTTGGAGCTCTCGGTGAAATGGCCAAATCCCCCGCCCACACTGACCCACGGAGAAACTCCCAAGGCGGAAAAGAGGTTCAGTCGCGCCGCGGGAGTGACGAAGTAGGATCGGTAGTCACTCGGTACTCTGCTGGGGAGAGCAGCATGCAGGTCCTCATCAGGATTAAACACGAAGGGGACTTCCAGCGACAGTGACAACAATCCTGCACCCATCAGGTGACGGGCATAGTTCCCTTCAAGGGTTAGCCCGTCTCCGAAACGTAGTTTGTTATCGGTGAGTGTGCTGCCAGTAATGGTCTGATCGCTGATGAAAGTACGCCCAAGAATTCCGGCCACTTCGTTCTTCTGCGCCATCGCCTCGGGAACAATGATGCAGGCTGCCAGAAAAGCTAAGATTGCGAGTCGTTTCATCGACATCCGTTCCTCCTGGTCAAACTGCCTTCGGCGAAGTTCCGAGTAGAATAGCACGCAGCCATCTTCCGCGCTCCGCTGAGAATCTCATTGTAGACGTGGTGTCGTGATTCGGGGGCCTGCGCTAGTTGTTCAAATTTCGGTCAATTTCCGACGCCGTTGTTCGGGTCCGCTTAGAGCGGTACGACTCCGGAGATAGCTCAGAAGCTGTCAATGCACAAAGCACGTAAAACAGCGCCGCATTTGCAGGAATTTGGAGATTGAAATCCACCAAGCTATGAAGCAGGATTCCGGTACATCCCAACATAGCTGCGAGCGACAATGCCCCATCCCATTTGAACTCCCAACGACGAGAGGTTGGCCATCCGCGGCGGTACAAACATATCAGGAACCAGATCATGAGGGCAAAGCCGAGCACGCCGGTCTCTACTAGCAGCTGCGCGTAGTCGTTATGCGCTTCATTTATGAACAGATTTGTATAGAAGCTGCGGTAACTGGGGTAGACGGTTGGAAAAGTTCCCAAGCCCCAACCCAAAACCGGCCGGTGGAAAAACATTCTCAGACAGTCCCTCGTGATATTCAAGCGGATGCCTGGGCCCAGGTCTCCGAGCCGACCCAGAACCTGTCCTTTGCCTAGAAAAAATAAGAAAGCGAGGATCAAGGTGCACACTGCAACAGAGCCGAGCGCTGCACGAGGATTTCCTCTTTGTGCGAGCGTCAGTGCGGCGAACAGGACAATCTCGAGGACGAAGGCAATCATTCCGCCTCGTGAGCCCGAGAGAAAGATGGTGCTGGCCATTAATACCGTGCAGGACGCGACCAAGGCCCGCTTTCCCCCTCTGAACAGATGGCCCATACTAACGACCAAAGGAATCGGCACTAGCATTTCCATCAGGCCGGCATAGTGGTTGTGGTTGACGTAGCTTCCGTATATTGAGCCGTGGAACCGTGGAGTGTGTAGCCAGAAGATTTTTCCGTTCGGGCTCAGTTGCTGAGCCAATGCAAAAAAGGCGTAGAACACCCCGAAAACAATCAGTGCGAAACCAAAGTTCTTGCGAGCGTCTTCGTCGCACACGCATTCCGCTGCAATAAGCATGACAATGCCGTATGAGAAGTACTGAAGCACTTCATATTTTGTGATGTAACCGTAGGCAGAGATGCCTAGCCCAATCTGCGCTAGGATGAGCACGAAAAACACGACCGCCGGCAGGTATAGAGGATTTTTCGACAGCTTCAGCTGTCTGGAAGCAAATTGCTTTCCCACCCAGACAAGAAATAAGACCCCCGCGCCAACCTCGAAAATGAAGGTCGACCATTCATCGACCGCACCGAAGGCCAACACGCCAAAAGCTAACAGGACGAACAAACCGAGAACCAACACCGACGACAGGATGCTTGGTGTGTGCTCTCGCGCACGTTCCCTATCCGCAAAATCCAATGTCGTACCAACAACCACAAACGATGAGATCTTCAACGCGGCCCCTTAGTTATTAATCTCGACGAGCCTGACGTCATCGATCCAAAGTTTGCCCCGAATGAGCGGTGGCGCAGGATCACGGACGATTTTTACCCATAGGAGATTCGTATTCGGTCCGGTCCGGAATCGTGCCTGTTGCAGGCGCCAGGGGGTGGTATTTAGCGTGTCGTCAGTGAGGACGTAGGAGACCTTCGTGTACGCGTCCGCGACCGCGAAGCGCGGGCCGCTGGCACTCTCTATGTCTTCGGTCCGGCATTGTGCACTGAACTCGTAGATAGTGTTCGGTTCTACCGGGATGAACTGAATAATTCCGACTTCTGGGACACTATGCCCATCAAAGGTGACGGAAAGGGACCGTGTTCCGCTGTGAAACTCACTCGTATCGATTGCGAGAGCAGCATGTGGGGTCGACTGGTACCACCAGTCGAAACCACCATTCAACAGATTCTCCTCGAATCCACCGTTTATGATTAGGTTCTCGCGAGAAGGCTGGTATGGCTGAAGTGATCCTTCAGCCTTGACCAGTTGTTGCCAGGCCGTTTTCGCCGCTGCGACTTCTTGCTTGGCAATGAGGAGCTCAAAATAAGGAAACGCAAGTTTTCTTTGAAACGGCTGCTGCAGCCCGATCAAGCGATTCCAGACGCTTTCTGCCGCAACTACTTCCTGCTTGGAAACCAGCAAACGCAGAAATGACAAATAGAGGTCAGCTCTTGGTGGCAGCCCTTGGTCAAGAATCTCGTTAGCGTCCCCTGTTGCGCGCCAGCAGAGTTGCAGAGTCGAATTGACAGCTTCCGGGTCGTTCGCAAGTACCACTCGGAAATAACGAAGCGCCTTTTCTGTATCGCCCTGAACCAGGAAGAAATTCGCTGCCTCCCAAGCGACATGTGGTGTCGTTGGGTCCGCTTTCACGGCGTGCTCGACAGCATCCGCCTGTTCGCTGGTGAGGCCCGCAACCTGGTACGCACCGGCCAAATCCAGCCAGTACCTTGCTTCGAAAGGATTCAAGCTCACCGCTGTGCGAAAGTGTGAAACAGCGTTGTCTAGGCTCGCGCCAGACAGAGCGAGATTTCGTCCGAGAAGGTCTTGGTAGTCACCGTTTGAGGATTCTAATTGGATGGCCTTTTGTATGTTCGTTGAGTCGAGTCTTCCAGCCAGGTGGGTCGCGAGATATGCGCGCAAACTGAGTAGCAGATAGAGTGCCACGACCACGAAGCAGGCGGCTGCGAAAGAAAACCTCCGGAGTCGGGATCGCATATCAATCCACATCTCAATCTATGTCAAACGAACTATGTCAAACGAAACGAAAGTATGTTCCCGTCCGACGACTTGGCTCCTGGCAAATCTCCGCGACGCACGCTAAGAGACTTTACTGGCCGCCGCTGGCTTATCCTCCGGCGACTCCTCGTGGTAGTAGTAGTTGGAATATCGACCGCCGTAGTAGTAGCCGTGCGCCGAATGGATATTGAACGCGTTTAGAACGATACCCATAACCCTGGCGTTGACCTGCAGCAAGAGGTCACAAGCACGTCGGAGTGCGGGCTTTGTGGTCTGCCCGGCGCGCGCGACTAGGATGACCCGGTCAGCCTCAGGGGACAAGAGCACCGCGTCAGTTACCGATAAGCAAGGGGGCGTGTCGATGATGACGTGGTCGAACTCGTTACGCCAGTGAGCGATGTGATCCTTCATAACCGTCGAGCCAAGCAACTCGGCCGGCTGTGGCGGAATGGGGCCGGCTGCCAGAATCCACAAGTTTGGAACTTCGGGTAACGGGAGAACGACATCCTCAACCTTGTTCGCTCCGCTGATCAGGGTGCTAAGGCCTCCATGCGGCCTTATGCCGAACAGCTTTTCTATCCCGGGGCGACGAAGGTCCGCATCGACGAGCAAAACGCGACTTCCGCGCTGCGCTAATACTAGGGCTGAATTTGCACTGATCGTTGTCTTGCCTTCCTGCGGCATCGCACTGGTGACGAGAATGACTTTCGGCGGCGCACCAAATGAGGAGAGAAGAATCGATGTCCGAAGCGCCCGGTACGCCTCGGCTGCTTCCGACTTCGGACGCTCGTATGTGACGAGCGCAGGCAATCCTGTCTTTTCGATGTCGAGCGATTTCGTCATCAGCCGTTTACGGGACGCATAGCTGTTCGTCAACTCCAGTGGAATCGTGCCCAGCGCCGGCAGCGTGGAAATCTCGTTTAGCTCATCCATATTCCTGACGGTGGTGTCAAAACTCTCAAGCACGAGAGCGAGCCCAATCCCCAGGCTAAGACCCAAGAAAAGGCCGAAGACGAGATTTCGCTGCACGTTCGGTGTTATTGGGACTGTTGGAGTTCTGGCAATATCGACTACGCGGATATTGCTCGATCGAAGACCTGCACTGACACCTGCTTCCTTCAGCTTCTGCAGAAGGTCCTGGTAGAGCTGCCGGTTCGTTTCTGCATCGCGTTTTAGCACCGTGTATTCAATCGCGCTTTCGTTGAGGTGATTGGCCTCCTGCTTCTGTTGGTTGAACGCAGACGCCAACAGGTCCTCTCTTTGTAACGCCGCCAAATACTCATTGCGAAGCCGATCGCGCATTTTCGCCTTTTCAGCCTCAATTGCCTCACGCACCTGCTTGAGCTGATTGCTCAATTCACTAACCTTGGGGTAACCTGAGCCGAACTGGGTTGTAGCCTGCGCGTACTGGGTCTCGAGCTCAGCCTCTTTTTCACGCAACTTGTCGAGCAGACCACCCACATCCTTTCCTTGAGTGGTGTCTTTCGTAAATGAGGAGGGGTCTGCAGACATAGCGAGCTTGTAGTCTGCCTCTTTTTCAATGCGATCGGTTTGCGCGGCGGTTAATTCCTTATTCAGTTCGTCCAGCTTAGCAGTCACGATATTTTGCTTCTCATCTACCCCTAGAATGCTGTGGTCTTTCTGGTAGCGGACGAGTTTCTCTTCGGCCGTCTGGACTTTCATCTGCAAATCAGCCAACTCTCTCGATAGCCATTCGGAAGTCTGGGTGGCCGAATTGTATTTTGTCTTGAAATTCTCCTCGATAAATGTTTTCACCAGCGTATTCGTAATTTCAGTCGCGAATTGAGGATTAGGGTGAATGTAGCTAACTTGAATGAGGCGGGAACTCGGGATTAGTTGAACGTTCAAACCACCGTGAAATGCACCCAATAAGCTCGCCGCTTGAGCCGGATCCGGCTGCATGCTCGAAGGCTCTAGAGCTGACTCGGGTGCAGCCTTCTTTACGTCCGTGAATCGAGGGTCTTGGTAGAGGCGCATCGCTTCGATCACCTTTAGGGCCAAAGCGTCGCTGCGCAAAATCGCAACCTGGGTCTCCAGGGTCGCTTCGTACTCGTAGTCCGGAGCGCTATTCTCCATATCTTTGAAGCCCAAGACGTTCGGATTCTCCGGAAAGATCGCCACCTTCGATATTGCCTGGTACAGACGGGTCGCATTCAGCGTCGCAATTACTGACATTGCAAAAACAATGACAAAAGTGGCTAGCACTACCCATTTCCGCTTCCTCAGAATGTGCCAGTAGTGCAGGATCGGGTTTTGCTGTTCAGCAAAATAGGAGTGTACGGATTGGGACCCGTTCACCGGTAGCAAGTCAATCGGTCCCAGAGCTTCCAAGTCATCAGAGCTGTTGCGCTTTGGTTGCAGTGACATCAGTAAATCCCAGAGTGCCCACGTGCTCGTTTTCGGTGTCTCGCTGAATCGATCTTTGCGAAGAATGAGCAAATTCTAACATTCCCTCCAAGTTTCCCCATACTAGTTTTGACGCTTTTGGCAAGCCCCTACGTCCAAAACCGGCGTTCTAGTTGGTTTCGCGAGTTCCGGAATATTCGACACAGGATCGCAAACTGAACCGACCCTGGCATTGGCTCGCTGTTGCTTGCTTGTTCAGAGCGCAGGTCGAGCACCCGAGTCTGCGGCTCGCCCGACCGCTTCGTCATTCCAACCGGCCGCGCTCGGCCGACCTGGGGTAAAATGATCTACCAGGCCGTTTGGAATCCAACTAGTCTGGGGTGCCGGTCGGCTGCTGACCTTGCATCTAGTTTCGGAGGCTGTGTGGAGGGCGCGGAGAAAACTTGTCTTACCAACGAAATTGCGACCACGGGAGCGGGTCCTCTTCTCGGAGGGGATCCTGATATTGGTAAGAGTCGCTGGTACGCGTTGTATGTCCGGTCACGGCACGAAAAGGTTGTCGAAAGGGGGCTGAGAGGAAAGGGATACTCGGCTTTCTCGCCCTTTTATCGGACGACGCGCAAGAGAGTCGACCGGATCGCCGCAATCGATGTGCCGCTGTTTCCCGGGTATGTTTTTTGCTACTTTGACTCGAACACTCGCTTACCAATTCTTATGACTCCGGGCATTGTGGGAGTTGTAGGGCCAGGCAACCGGCCGGAGGCGGTGGACGACACTGAAATTGCTTCGATCCGAACGCTTGCGCTGTCCGGGCATCAGGTTCAGCCGTGGCCTTACCTGAGATCGGGCCAGAGGATCCGCGTGCAGGCCGGTCCTTTGGTTGGCGCGCAGGGCGTTTTCTTACGGGTCAAGGATGAGTACCACCTGGTTGTTTCGATAACTTTGCTTCAGCGCGCGGTTTCGGTCGTCGTCGATAAAAATTCTGTCGCACCGTTGTTTTTCGGCGAGCGTCACGCGGGATCGTTCCAGAGTTGAACATCGTCGATCCATTGTGCTTACCTACTACCGTTCGGTTGAGTTCCGGATAGAATCAACCTCATTAGCGTCTTCGGTTCGTCTCAGCTGCTCTCGGAGTTGACCGCTGAGGTGACCGCTTCGGAAGCCCCCGAGTAAGCACCTTTATGAAGAGGGTGAGGCTCGAAACCTGGAGAATTCGGTAAGGGCTTGCCCTCAAGGCGCACAACCTTTCAGACGATTTCGATCGGCTCGACACTGGCCGTTGACATGGGTTGCCTCTGAGGGGTAATGTCTGTAGTTCCCAAAGCGCTGCTGTGTGGGAAGGGGCGGTAGCTTGTTCAAAGGCAATCACCTGACTTCTAACGAATTCCATCCCCGGCTTGGAGTTGACCCTGGCTGCGAGTGCTTGGACAGATTGAGGTCAGGAGATGTGGATGACCGAGTCCCAGTCGCCCGGCGAGGAGGGCAACTTCTCGGGACCAATGGACAAGCAAAAAAATGAAGAAGGAGCAGAGAGCTGCGACTGCCTCTGCCACGGGCGGAGCGCCCCTGACTCTTTTGTGGCGTTGGAATTGGTGCCAGAGCTACTGTTGGGGCGACGGCTTGGGCATTGATCAGAGCATCGAACCGGCAAGTCCATCGAGATAGCTTAACCGCTTCCTGTTTTGCCGATAAGACCATTGACCGTTCCAGAAACATGCGTCGCCCTGTCCTCGGCACGATTCCCGATACCTTGGGTTTCGCAGGTCGACCAATAACGGATATTTCGCGATGCACTCCCTGATGATCGACATCAATGTATCGGATCTGCGAGGGTCCGCCCGAGCGTATTGGAGAACTGGCAAACCCGATAAGGCTGTTGCCGGAGTTACATGGCCACACACGTCACAACGATAGAACGAGGGAAGGGTCTTCTCCCAGTCGACTGGAAGGAGCTATGGGACTATCGCGAGCTCCTGCTCATTTTGGCTTGGCGGGACATCAAGGTGCGCTATAAGCAGACAGTGCTTGGTGCTTCCTGGGCTATCATCCAGCCACTCCTGAACATGCTTGTCTTCACTTTCCTTTTCCACAAGCTTGCGAACATGCCGTCGGATGGTCTTCCCTATCCGCTGTTCGTGCTAGCCGGACTGCTGCCTTGGACCTTTTTTGCAAATGCCGTTGGAACTTCGTCCCAGAGCCTCGTCGGAAGCGCTCATCTGATCACTCGCGTCTATTTCCCGAGGCTGATCGTTGTTCTCTCGTCAATTCTCTCGGGATTGTTGGATCTTGCAATCATGTTCGTGCTGATGTTCGGCCTCATGTTCTATTACCACTCAAAGGCCGGATGGACACTGTTGTTCTTGCCGTTGATGGTGCTAATTACGGGTTTCACTGCCTTCGGCATTGGCACAGGCATTGCGGCACTCACGGTCGCCTACCGTGATTTTCGGTACGTTGTACCATTTGCGGTTCAGGTATGGATGTTCGTCACACCGGTGGTGTTTCCCATCAGCGTTATTCCCCTCCGCTGGCGTTGGGTGGTTAATGTGAATCCCATGGCGGGGATCATCGAAGCGTACAGATCGTTGCTTTTCTTTACACCGTTTCCCTGGGGGCGTCTCTCGCTTTCCTTGTTTAGCGGCGTCGTCCTTTTTTTGATTGGAACGGCATACTTTCGTACAGTCGAACGTGGTTTCGCCGACATCATTTGATTAAGAGGTAAGGTGTTGCAACCGGCCATTCGGGTTCACGAGCTATCGAAGGAGTACTGCCTCGCCCACAATTTGCAAAACGGGCGCACGTTTCGCGAAATGCTTGTGGACGTTGCGAAGGCCCCGTTTCGCCGTTTGAGCGGTAATAGCAGCGGATCTTCCGAAATCTTCTCGGCCCTGCGAGACGTGTCCTTTGAAGTACAGCCGGGCGAAGTGGTGGGCATCATTGGCCGCAATGGGGCCGGTAAGAGCACGCTGTTGAAGATCCTGAGTCGCATAACGGAGCCGTCCAGCGGACGCGCCGAACTTCGTGGTCGAGTTGCGAGCCTACTCGAAGTGGGCACCGGCTTCCACCCGGAACTCACCGGCAGAGAAAATATCTTTCTCAATGGTGCCCTGTTGGGCATGAAACGCTCCGAGGTTAGCGAGAAATTCGACGCCATTGTCGCGTTCTCGGAAGTGGAAAAATTCCTCGACACCGCCGTCAAGCATTATTCCAGCGGTATGTATGTGCGACTCGCCTTCGCTGTCGCCGCCCATCTCCAGCAGGAAATTCTTTTGATAGACGAAGTTCTGGCTGTTGGAGACTCAACCTTCCAGAAAAAATGCCTTGGGAAAATGGAATCAGTGGCTAATGAGGGACGAACCGTTCTGTTCGTTTCTCACCACATGCCGACCGTCACTCGAGTATGTCCTCGGACCATACTGTTAGATCGAGGTAGCCTCGCATTTGACGGTGAGTCACACCAGGCGGTGAGTGCCTATCTCTCATCGGGTCTTGGCGTTACAGCTGCGCGAGAGTGGTTAGACGTAAATTCTGCTCCGGGTGACCACGTCGTGCGGCTGCTGTCCGTGCGTGCACGACAGACAGACGGCACTAGTGGTGATGCCTTTGATATTCGACGGCCGATAGCCATCGAAATGGAGTATCAAGTCTTCGAATCAGGTCAGGTTCTTTGCCCAAATCTCCACTTGCTCAATGAAGAAGGTATCACCCTCTTCTCGACAGTAGACCAAGATGCGGATTGGCGTTACCGGCCGCGGTCCATTGGCAAGTATGTCAGCACTGCCTTGATTCCTGGCAATTTCTTTGCCGAGGGCGTCGTGCTCGTTCTGGCAGCAATGACATCCTGGAAGACTCGTACTTGGCACTTTTCGGAGCGTGAAGCGATCGCCTTTCACGTGGTCGATTCGCTTGATGGGGACTCCGCCCGCGGAGATTACATCGGTCCTATGCCCGGACTACTACGTCCTATGCTCAAATGGGAAACTCAAGTAGTTGAAACGGCGGAGTCCACGGACCTGGCGATGAGCTTACGACGAGACACGCTATGTTGAGATTCATCGAGAGCATTTACTATTCGCGGTTGATGCCTCACCAACTCCGAAGGATTCTGGGCACTTTCTATTTCCTGAATTTTGAGTTAGGTAGGCCGTATTACGCATCGGGGCTTCTGCCCAGCAACTTCCGTTGGTCGTTGAAGACCCAAAACGCCCTGGCTTTTGCTTACGGTTACCTTCCAAGCATAAAGGCGATGGTTCCCGTCGATGCTGAAAACCGGCCTCTCCCGTGGTACACGTATCCAGCAATCGATTTTCTGAGGCAATTGGATTTCCGCGAAAAGACTGTATTTGAGTATGGATCGGGAAACTCCACACTTTTCTGGGGTACCGTGGCTAAGAAGGTAGTGAGCGTGGAAAACGATGAGGCATGGTACAAGAGAATTGCTTCAGAAGTCCCACCGAATTGCGAATTGGTGCTCGCGACTACTCCCGAAGCTTATATCAGGTCAATTCGGAGCTACCCCGGTGGGTTTGACGTGATTGTCGTGGATGGTTTGCCGGATAACTTCGGTCGGTACAGGGCTGCACGGGAAGCAGTTAGCCATCTCAATGAAGGGGGCCTCATCATTCTCGATAACTCCGATTGGCTACCAACTTCTTCAAGGTTTCTTCGCGACTCTGGTCTGCTTGAAGTCGATATGACCGGTCCCGGTCCTGTAAATAGGTACATGTGGACAACGTCTCTGTTCTTTCATCGGATGTTTGATTTTCCTTCCAAAACGCAGAGGCGGCCCATGCCAGGAATTGGTGGCGTTGACCAGATTTGGGAGACGGGACGGCCGCCGGATGTTGCGAATGAAAATCTCTTGATTGCCGACCACGAGGCGCTTAAATGACTCAACTGCTTTCTGCTTCGGGTCGTAGCCGAAGGGTCAGTGTCGTTATCCCGAATTACAACCGTGCCAATTTTATCCGCGCGGCCATCGAAAGTGTCTTGATGCAGACTTATGACAATACGGAGATAATTGTTTCTGACGACGGTTCAACCGATGGCAGCCAGGACATCATAGATGAGTTGGCGCGTCAACATTCGAACATTGTGACGGTCTATGCACCCACAAATCAGGGCATAACTTTTGCAACCAACGCAGGTTTCGAAAAGTGCACTGGCGAGTACGTTGCCATGTTCGACAGCGATGACGTAATGTTACCGACAAAGATTGCCACCCAGGTTTCGATTCTCGAACGTCGCCCTGACTGCGGCCTGTGCACCCACGATGAGGAGATCATCGATTCAGCAGATCACGTGATCGGACTGTTGACAGCAGGTAAGATAAGGGAAGGCGGAGTCGAGTGTGCTTTTAGAACGCGCTGGTTGGCAGGTCCCCAATTTAAAACTCAAAAATCATCCTGCTTGGGGCGGGCCTCTTTCATCCTCGCAAGCAAGTACGACCCAAGGCTGCGGATTTGGAACGAGTGGCTGCATCTCATAGATTGTTATGCCAAAACGAATTTACGGTTGATCCACTTGCCTGATGTCCTGGGTCGTTATCGCCGTCATGCGTCACAGTCGACCCAGGATCCGGCATACCTGAACATTGCCTTCGAGGAAGGCATGTTAGTGCTCGCTATCGCTGCTGCGCGTTACCCGCATCTCGCGGTGTTTATTAAGAACAAGCGTAATAACTTGCTGTTCGAGCATTTGCTGTACCGTTGGCATGAGCCCGAGTTGCAACACGATTTTGATGTCCAGTTTTTACGGGAAGCCGGACTATCAAAGTGGCTATATCTGAAATTTTCCCAAACAATACTTCACAGCCCTGAATTGATGAGTATAACGCGGTCAGCGCGGCTTATGTTGAGACGACTGTTTGCCTAATTGGATTAGAACGGCGCATTCCGGTATCGTTGAAGTTTAGTTCTGAAAGGTTGAATTGTAGGTAATGAACGTGGAGTGCTTCTCCGCTACCTTCGAGATTGGTTCATGGGCGGGTAGTTACTGGGATTCTTACAGCATAATCGGGTAATTGCGGAGTGTCAGCAGGAATGACTGTCACGTGGCACACGCCAGAGGGTCTTCGGGCTGCCGTACGCCAAGCGGTGGCTCCTTCCGATATCCTGCTCGACATAGGGTCGGGCATTATGCCGTTGTCGCTATGGGTTCCCCGCGTGCATATCTGTTGTGAGCCGTTTCATTCATATCTGACTCGCTTACAAGAAGAAACGCGACCGGCGCGGCACCGGTTCGTTTATTTGCAAATGGGATGGCAGGAGGTCGTCAATGCGCTGCCGCCCGGATCGGTCGACACCGTGGTCTTAGTGGATGTGGTCGAACATCTCGAGAAGAATGTTGCTTTGAAACTGCTCGAGCGGACGGTGCGATTAGTGCGACGACAGATGCTTGTTTCGACACCGTTGGGCTTCTGTCCACAGCATTACGAGGCCGGGCAAGCAGACGCTTGGGGAATGGACGGTGCCGCATGGCAGGAACATCGGTCAGGATGGAATTTGTCAGATTTTGACGACCGCTGGGACATTCTCGCTTGCCGCGAGTATCACCACGTAAATGGCAAAGGAGAAAAGCTCGATCCTCCAGTGGGGATGTTTTGGGCGATCTACAATGCAGAAACGCCCTATGCAAAGCCACCCTTTCGGCGGCTGAGAACTGCTATTTCGTGCTCGTTTAGAGAATTCTTTGACCGGATGAATTGGAGTTCACCGGCTGATAAAAGCGCATGAAGATTATTCTCGTTACCAGCGGCGGAAAAGAACGTGCCGATGGCGGAGGGGTCTTCCTCGAACAGTTAATCGGTGCACTGGCGGGCCATGAACTTATGCTCGTGGAGTTATACATAGGTTCTACTTTGGGGGTCAAGTTCCATTCGAACAATCCAGCAAGGCTACAGATCGGATTGCGAGGCCCAGTGCAGGGCTTGGGCTGGCTTCAACGATTAAATCGCCCCCTGGCCGATTGGGTGGAATGGAACGGGATTCGTCCACTACAGTTGCGATCCCGGCTGACAATGACTCTTCCGTATCTGTCCGAGTTCGGCGCCGACTTAATTCTCGGGATTATCACTTCTATGGAATCGATTTCGGCGCTAGAGCGGTTTGCCGGCATACTGGACCTGCCGCTTGCCACTATGGAATGGGATCCACCGGAAAGCATGGCGCACTCGTTGAAGGTTCCAGGTTTCCAATTGCGCCGCACGCTTCGTGAGTACGAGCGTGTTCTACGTCGCGCCGCCGCATTGGCTGTGACAAGTGAAGGAATGGAAGAACGATATCAGCGGCAATTTGGTCGTTCCTCGACAATCCTCCGCCAGCACGTGGAACCATCCGCGCTGCCGCCGAATGGGTTACGTCGCGACAGCGCTGAGTGGTTGATCTACGTCGGTGGAAGTATCTACGCGACACATGAGTTCGAGACTTTCCTTGCGGCGATAGACTTGTGTCGCTGGAGCCTTCACGATCGTCCTGTTCGCCTCCGTTGGCTCGGCTCCGGAGGAACAGTAAGGGCGACCGGGCCACGCTCGATTGAGTTTCTCGGTTGGCGGCCTCTCCCAGAGGCTTTGGCATTTGCTTCTGATTGTGACTTGGGATACGTTCCATACTGGTTTGATCCTGGACGTGCATTGGAGATCGAGTGTTGTTTTCCTTCCAAAATGATTTCGTGCTTAGGAGTTGGTCTACCACCTTTCTTCCATGGGCCTAGCAACGCCGGCCCGGCTCTATTTCTTCGCAAGTTCAACGCCGGATATGTTTGCGCGGAGCAGACTCCCGAAGCAGTGTTGCGCGATCTCAGCTCTGCCCTCGCCGATCCAGCGGAACACGCACTCCGGCGCAGGCGGTGCCGACACGTCGCTGCAACCGAGTTTTCAAAGGAGACATTCTCTATGCGCTTATGCAGACTCCTGGATGAAGCTTGCGGGAGAGCGCCGGCCGCCACAGACCAAGAATCGAAACAACGTTTCCCATTTACAGAAACCGCTGCTTTTGGCCGCCCGACCAGCGAGGCGGTTGACAGGGTCCCCGATCGATGAGAATTGCGACGATCCTCGGTACGCGTCCGGAAATCATACGGCTTTCCTTGGTCATAGCGGCTCTGGATAAAGTCAGCGACCACCTACTGATTCACACCGGGCAGAATTTTGACGACAGGTTGAGCCGGGTCTTTTTCGAGCAAATGGGGATTCGCCAACCCAATTTGTATTTCGATGCCGAGCCGGTCAGCCTTGCCAGTCAAGTCGGACGAATCTTGACAGCCACTGAGGAATTCATCCAAAGCGAACGGCCCGACCGTATCCTGATCCTCGGCGACACCAACAGCGCGTTATCGGCTTTCGTCGCAAAACGCATGGGTGTGCCTGTATACCACATGGAAGCGGGAAACCGTTGCTACGATGATCGCGTCCCAGAGGAAGTTAACCGACGCGTAATTGACCATAGTAGCGACATTCTGATGCCATATACAGAGAGAAGCCGAGTGAACCTTTTGCGGGAGGGAATCGAGGGCACTAGAGTGTTCGTGACTGGTAACCCCATCTACGAGGTCTTGGAACACTATAAGTCCCAGATCGACGGCAGTCGGATCCTCGAAGACTTGCGAATCGCCTCTAAGGCATACATTTTAGCCACGGTGCATCGCTCCGAGAACGTAGATATTCGTGATCGCTTGGTCGCTCTAGTTACGAATTTGGCTAACGCCGCTAAACAGTTGCGGATCCCGGTGGTCTGTAGCCTACATCCGCGCACCGAGGACAAGCTAAATACCTATGGTGTTGAATATGACAAGGAATGGGTACGAATGATCGCGCCAGTCGGGTTCTTTGATTTTGTTGCGCTCGAGCGTAGCGCGCGCTGTGTTCTAACGGACAGCGGCACGGTTCAGGAGGAGTGCTGTATTCTGCACGTACCCAATGTTACATTGCGTGACACGACGGAGCGGCCGGAGACCATCGAGTGCGGTAGCAACATCCTAAGCGGTGCTGATCCAGGAGTTTTGTGTACGGCAATCGACTTGGCTCTGGCTGGTAACCGTTGGATAGTACCCCCCGAATACTTGGTCCCGGCGGTAAGCCGGACCGTTGTGAAGATCGTCATGGGGTACAACCACGGGCTTAGTCGATGCTAAGGGAATGAAAAGGTGCTGGGTTAATAAGGGTGACAGGAGCACATTCCGTCCATGGTCGGCACGTGCAACTAGCGGCAATAAGACTCGGAGAATGTTGAAGGTATCAGTCAGTGACTTGAAAAGTGCGTTGATAACAGGATTACACTTCAGGACGGCGTGGCATATCTTGCTGAACTCCTGTTCGATACTGCTCGTATCGATCATATTTATGAAGATCCCCATAAAAGTGTGTGGCGCTGCGCCTAATACGGCGACTTAAACGATCGCCCAGTTCGTTGAGCGAACCCTCCGCAACGTCGTTCCTGACGAGGCGAAACCTTCATGTCACGGAAGATCACTCGTGCGGCGTCACGCACCAAGCTCGGCCTCGAGGACAGGCTGTAGCTTCGCAATCTGTATGCCAACCGGGTTTGATTTTTGTTCGCGCATTCCCCGACAGGATGTAGGAGGTTAATACGCGCACATGAGTCCCAGCGTCCAAGTGCAGCTCCGCCCGGTCTCATCGGCCCCAACGTGCTGCGCTCTGGTGTTGACCTACAATGGACGGCCACACTTGGAAAGTTGCCTGCCTTCGTTGCTACGCGCGGTCCGCAAGGTACCGGGGGGATGCCCTGTCATTGTGGTGGACAATCGCTCGACTGACGGGAGCGTCGAATGGTTGCGGCAGCACTGGCCGGAAGTTGAAGTTCGGATCGCAGAGCGGAATGACTACTTATTTTCACTCAACCAAGTGGTTATGTCGCGAAGCGAAGAGGCCGTCGTTATCCTTAACAACGACATGCACTTTGACGAAAATTTCATCGCCGCGATGCTTCCCCACTTCGGTTCGGCGGACGTGTTCGCTGTAAGCGCACGTGTGCTGGACTGGGATGGAACGCGAGTTACAGCCGGTCAGCGGGTAGGAGAGAAGCGGCGATTATGGTTTTACAAGTCGTGGAACCTGAAGGCTGGGGAGCCTTGCCTCACCCTCGATGCAGGCGGCGGTTGTGCTGCTTTCCGACGTTCGATGTACGTTGAGCTCGGGGGCTTCGACCCACTCTACAGGCCTGCCTATTGGGAGGATACCGACTTGTCCTACCGCGCCTGGCGACGCGGTTGGAAGATCATTTACGAACCGGGGAGTGTGATCTATCACCGCGTCAGCGCTACCATGGACGAAACGCAAGGGGGACGGCCAGCAGTGACGCGGCTGATTCGCCGCAACGAGGTGATTTTCGCATTGCGAAACGTTGGAGGCTGGGGATTTGTCGTCGGCTATTTGGCGCTCTTGCCCGTGCGTATGATCCGCAATGCGATCACGAGCAATCATGCGTTCTGGAGGGGGGCCTTACGAGCTTTGCCACGCGTCCCGGCAGCACTAGCGCGGCGCGCCGCCGACCAACACTGGCGGCACGACGATGATTTCCTGCATGAAATCCGGCAATGTCAGAAACGAGGACTATGAGTTATCTAAAAATGGAACGAACCGAACTTCTTAAAGTGCTGCGCGATAAACATGTTTTCGCGACAGGGGGCACAGGGTCGTTTGGATCCACTTTTGTTGAACTTTGCCTCAGTGAAGCTGCGGTGACGAGTGTCACTGTGTTCAGCCGCGATGAGCAGAAGCACGTCGCGCTACGGCGCCGCTTTCCGGATAAGCGCCTGCGTACCATGCTGGGTGATGTACGTGACCTACAGCGCCTACGGTTCGCCATGCGGGGTGCTGACCTGGTGTTCAATGCTGCCGCAATCAAGCATGTGCATTTCACCGAAGCGCATCCGATGGAGGCCGTGAACACCAATATCGTCGGCGCCTTTAACGTCTGCCAAGCGGCTGTGGAACTGGGAGTTGAGGCGGTTGTCAATTTGTCCACCGACAAGGCCGTAGAGCCGGTCAATGCGATGGGGATGACGAAAGCGTTGCAGGAGCGTATCTTGACTTCGTTTGCGGGCGGGCGCACCCGTTTCGGAGTGGTACGCTACGGTAACGTGCTCGCTTCCAATGGCTCCGTGGTGCCGTATTTCAAGCGACTATTGGAAGAGGGTAGCGATCGTTTGCCGGTTACTGATCGCCGTATGACTCGATTCGTCTTGACCCTTCCCGACTCCGTGGATTTGGTTCTCTATGCTATGCGTGAATGCCAGATCGGGGAGATTTACGTGTTGGACCTACCTGCCTTTCTGATCTGGGATGTGGCGGAGGTCATGGCGGAGCGTGCCCGGAGCAATGGCCGCAAGGTTCAAATAGAGGAGGTCGGCGTTAGACCGGGAGAAAAGCTGCACGAGACTCTCATCTCGCCCGAGGAAATGCGACACGCCACACGGACGGGCGAATTCTGGTGCATTCGTCCATTCGCTTCCAGCGAGGAGGTGTTTCCAGCTGGAACAAGTGAGCGCCGTCTGTCCAGTGACACCGCGACGCGCATGGAAAGGCAGCAGATTAATGAGTTGCTCGAGTCGCAGAACTGCTTTCCACGGTTGATGCCGCTAGTGCCCTCCTTGGAGAGTATTGCCTGATGTCTGCTCCTCGCTTGCTTGTGCTAGGGGCCAGCGGACTGCTGGGTCGCTCAGTGGCTGCTGCCGCTGCGCGCACGGCCGGAAGAGAATTGCACCTAGCGGTTGGACGCGGTCAGGCGCCTGGGGTCCCGAGTGCGGTCATCCATCGCCTCGATCTCCGCGATGTGGCAGCAACGTACGCCTGGCTCGCCCGGCTGAAGCCGGAACTGGTCATCAACTGCGCCGGCATCGTCAAGTCCATCTGCGACGACGGCTACCAAGCTGCCTTACTAAACACTCTTTTGCCACACTTGATTGCCGAGGCGCTGCATTCCTGGGGTGGGCGCCTGCTCCATGTCAGCACCGACTGCGTTTTCTCCGGCGACCGAGGTGGCTACGAGGAATCTGATCTCGCTGCCCCCGTTGATCTCTACGGACGCACGAAGCTGGCTGGTGAGGTCACGGCATCGCCGCACCTTACAGTGCGGACTTCATTCATTGGCTTGGAATTGGAAAATGCTAAAGGACTCTTAGGTTGGTTCTTTGCCCAAAAAGGAACCGTGCGCGGCTTTCGAAAAGTAATCTGGTCGGGGCTTACCGCCCCCGCGCTTGCGGAAATCCTTGTAGCCCTCGTTGAACGGCGGGATATTACCGGTCTTCTACACGTCGCCGGGGAGCCGATTGACAAGTTTCATTTGCTTATTCTCGCACGCGAGATCTTTGGGAAAACGGATGTCCGTATCGAGCCCTGGGATGAACCAGTTTGTGACCACAGCCTCCAAAGCGAGCGGCTCGCGGTTCTTGGAATCGAAGTTCGCTCTATTCGAGCGATGCTCGAAGATTTGAAACGAAGTGAGGAGCGCCATGCCGAAAGCGCCTAGGCGAGAAGTCGACGCCGCCGCCTGGGACGTATTCGCGCGCCATCAACCTTATTATCACATTCTGAGTCATCCCAGCATGTTGAGTCCAGGTCCTGAGCAGCAGAAGGAATTCTGGGCGAGCGGTATTCGTGACATTGAGTCGTTGCAAGCCTTTGCCGGAATTCAGTTCGCGCACGGAACGGGTATTGACTTGGGTTGTGGTCTGGGACGTCTTACCCGTGCGATGTGTCTCTTGACCACTCACCAAATTGGCTTGGACATCTCCTCCGAGATGCTGCGCCGGGCACGCGAAGCGAATGATGCGTTCTCCAGCGTGGCATTTCGCCAGATCCGAGAAGATCGCTGGCCGGTTGAAACAGGATCCTGTGTTTTGGTCGTCAGCCTCTATGTTCTTCAACACATGTCTACCCTGGAACTGATTGAGCATTCTATTCGCGAGATGGGGCGCGTCCTCATGTCGGGTGGCAGGGCAGTGTTCAACGTTCCAACTGTTAGCTTGGGCGGCCATTTGATCCTGTTGGCGAGGAGGTCATGGGCAAACCTGAACGGGTTGCAAAACAAACAACGCTTGCGGGCGCTCGAGGAGCGGCTTTTACAATGTCAGAAAGGGCCAGCAGTTTTCACCGAGCAGGAGATCATGCAGGACATGTTCCTGTTGGACTGTCGTCGGATGAAGTCGCTACTACAATCCCGGCTCCGGGCCGCATCTCGGAGATCTGGGCTAGAAATATACCAGATGCAACGCGGCGAATTCGGTCTGACCTTGGTTGCTGCGGAGAAAAGATGAGCGACTCGCCTCATATTTTCGTGTTGACAACAGATTTCAAGCCGATGATAGGAGGAGTGGCCGAGTATCTTCATCAGCTTTGGAACAACGTTGCACGGTACTACCCGGTCACGGTAATGAGTACAGTGCAGTGTGCTGATAATGCGTGGGAGCACAACTATCGGCTCGAGCGGTTACCATCGTTGCCTGAGCGACACTTGGGTGCGCGGTGCGGAGATTCGCTCACACCTCTCCGCAAGTTACAGACGGCGCGATATTTTAGACATCTTCGGCGCTACGCGCGCATTGTTGTAGGTCGGATCAAGAAGCAGGCGTCTAACTGCGAAGCCTACGTAGGTATTTGGGATGTTGCATCACATTTCTTTTGTGAAGAACTACACTCGGCAGGAATTCAGTACTCCTTGCATGTTCATGGGTTAGATATCGTTCGCCCGCTTTATGGCCGACTGCCCGAATGGCGCAAACGTGATTTTCAGAGCGCCAAGGCAATCTATGCAAACAGTTCGGCAACAGCAGGACTAGTCAGGGAGAAAATCGGAGATGGAGTCAATGTGGCCATCGTTCATCCAGGTGTCGACCCGAAACAAAATTTAACGATAACGACCTTTATGATCGACCGTTTGAAATTGGAGTTGGGCCTTGGTTCGGGGCCTATTTTGCTTACGGTAGCACGACTTGTGCGCCGCAAGGGTGTCGACTTGGTTCTGCGTTGCATTCCCGACCTACTGTCAAAACATCCGGACCTTCGTTATGTAATAGCTGGAGAGGGACCCGAGAAAACTGGCCTGCAACAGCTCGCACATGAGCTTGCGATTGCGGAGCACGTGCGGTTTCTTGGACAGACAGAAGAGTGGACCAAATGGGCACTCTATGAGATTTGCGATCTCTTCATTATGCCTAATCGTCTCTTAGACGGTGACGACTGGGAGGGATTCGGGATAGTTTTCATGGAAGCTGCCGTCTCCGGGAAACCCGCAATTGGTGGGAGGAACGGAGGAGTTCCGGAAGCAATCGAAGATGGGGTCACCGGTATTCTAGTTGATCCGGAGCAGGCAACCTCTATTTCCGATGCGGTTCACTTGCTCTTAGACAACGCCGACCTCCGGCGCAGCATGGGTTTGCGGGCTCGTGAACGGGAGGCAACGAGATTTAATTGGCCGGTAATCGTAACCTCATTTCTGGAGCATCTCCCATCAGTTAGTAAAAATCGGAGCCCATCGAGATGAATGTGAGCTCACCCAGTTCGGTTTAACCCGATACGGACAGTCTGGTGAAGGCTCGGTGATCGAGTTGCCTGGATTCGTGATAACAAACTTGTGTCGATGCAAGGGCCTGATCCCGACACTCGATATCTTCAAAAGGTGCGTTTTATCACAGTAGAAATTAAAGAGAGGGAGCTCTGGAAGTGAAGGGGCAAATTTTGATCGCAGCGGGCGGGTGGCATGCTGACTCGCCTGGCGGAGCTTATCGCCTGCCGAGCGATTTTGCCCGCTATCTGGTAGCGCAGGGCCAGCGCGTTGCTTACCTTTGTCCTAGTCGGCTGACCAGCCTTAGCAATCCAGAGGACTGCGGGGGCGTCGAGGTTAACCGTTACTTTGTCGATGGAAGCTCATCGCCGAGCATGACCAACCTCGTTGCCCATCTTCATCGCTCTCGCGGCGTGGCTGCGCGCATCGCTTCCCGTGAGACAGTGAACGTATTGCTAGGGCACTCTCCGCTGCAGTATCTGGGCTCCTTGTTGGGCTGCCGGCCCGTGCGCAAATGCTATACCGTGCACTCGTCGTTCGCAGCTGAGTTGCGGTCCAACTGGTCGAGCCGACCCCGGTTGCGCACGCGAGCCGCATGGACCGTTGCCAAGATAATAGAGGGGTATCTGTGCTCGAAATCAGACGTAGTGCAATGCTTCTCTGACTACATACGGTGCGAGGTGCAGAGAGATTACGGATCAGGTTTGACCGGCAAATTCGTTGTACTCCCAGCATGGGTTGATACAAACCACTTTACGCCGTCAACTGAGTCGCCACCACAAGTCCGCGCTCGTCTGGGTGTACCGTGGGATCCTCAGGTCACCACGTTCATCACCGTGCGACGTCTCGTGCCGCGCATGGGATTGGATACATTGCTGGAAGCAGCGGCTATATTGCTGAATGAGGGGTACGATTTCAAACTAATCATAGCGGGTGAGGGGCCACAACTCGAACCACTAAGAAATCAGTCTTCAGCTCTGCGTCTTCAGGAGCGTGTCACTTTTTTAGGACGTGTCTCCGAGAAGCAGTTGGTAGATATATTTCGTGCGGGAGACTGCTTTGCTTTACCTACGCGCTCTTTGGAAGGATTCGGGTTGATAATTCTTGAGGCGTACGCTTGTGGCACCCCGGTGATCGCTGTTCCAGTGGGTGCGATACCAGAAGTGCTTGGGGCTTCTCTTCACGACTGGCTAGCACGCGACAACTCGCCAGCTGCCCTCGCACAACGCATGCGCGACTTCCTTACGCGTCGGTTGATCGCCGACAGGGAACGGTTGAGGCGTCGCGCTTTAGAATTTGACTTTCATGCTATGGCCGCTCTGCATAAACGCGTGCTATTGCAGATGGACGCCGACATTGTCACGAGCATCCAAATAGGAGCCACGAGTTCTAATTGCCCATGAACCCAGGCTATGACAAGCTTCGCGGTGCGATCCGGACCGTTGTTCCAGAACCGATTCTGGCGCCTATAGCTCGCGCGAAAGCGTTCGCCAAAGTTGCTGCTGCACGGGTGGTTTTCGCGGCGACCTCGAAAAAGGCAGAACCACTTCCGATCGATCTGCTTGAGTCGATGGCAACATTGTATCCTGAGCCTCCAAAAATTCGCTATGACCCCGAAGGATTGGTGCTACGTGCCAAAGCTAACGTACGTGAGATGGGGGCATGGCTAGACCTGAGCTGTGTACGCTCCTCTTTGGAACTGGGATGTATGGATGGAATGGTATCCGCCGCTCTCGCGGAAAAAGGAATTAGTTGCTTTGCACTCGATCTTTCAAGGGGGGCATTCGATCAGCGCGGGCGTGAGGCCGGCGTAACATTTGTGCAAGGCGATGCCACACAGTTACCTTTCGCTTCTGGTGCTTTCGAATTGATTTTTTCTTTCGCTTCCTATGAGCATTTTTGTGATCCTCGGGCAGTTCTGCAGGAAGCGGCACGTATACTGTCACCAGGCGGGTGGCTGTACCTAGGATTTGGTCCAATCGCAACCGCACCCTATGGTCTACACGCTTATCGCTCGATACCGGTCCCCTATTTGCATATCTTGTTTGATCTGTCCCAAGTGATCGAATTCGCGCGTAAGCAAGGAAAAGAAAACAACTGGCCTTACATAAATAACATCCCTCTCCGCGAATATCGCCAGATGTTTGATGAGGCGAAGCGAGATTTCAAAATTGTACGATATCAGGAACACTCGGGATGCGGCGTGGGCGCCGAGCTAATTGTTCGATATCCCGGCGTGTTTCGTCGTGTATCCGATTCCATCACTGATTTTCTAATTTCAGGAATTACCGTACTTTTTGAGCGCCGGTGACCACGCTGCAAGAAATTCCGCCCATTGGCAGGTTCGCGCCACGATTGCTACTCTGTCGCGCACAGAACCTCGCCCTTGCTTGTGTGGAGCGCATGGCGCACGTAAGAACTCACCATTGCCCGTGCTGTGGCTGGTCGGGGCTTTACTTTCGCAGCTTTGCTGTCGCGGAGTACATTCGGAACAATGCAATTTGCCCGCACTGCGGTTCGTTTGAGCGACATCGGGCGCTAGCGTTGTTTTATCCGAAGTTCCTTTCGACATTGCCCCGGCGCCCGGACCGCATCTTGCATTTCGCACCCGAGTCGGCCCTTCGCTCTTTCATTGAACCCCTCTGCGAGTCGTACGAACGCAGCGCAGTCGCTGGAGATGTAGAGCACCACCTGGATCTAACCAATCTCGATCTCCCGACCAGTTCGTGCGACGTAATTCTCTTGAATCATGTCCTAGATTGCATGCCGGATGATCTGGCAGCAATACGGGAGATGTGGCGTGCTTTGCGACCGACAGGGGTCGTTGTCGCTGTGGCCTCGTACGAACCAGGCAGCGTCACCCGCGAACTCGCCCCCGCGAGCAACACGTGTCATCGCATTTACGGGTCTGAAGACCTGGCCCAGCACTTCGCTCCTTTTTCAGTTTCTGTTCTTAACGTGGCCGCCGATTTGTCTCCCGAAGACCGTCGGGAATTTGGGATTCCGAAAGCCGTGTGGGTGCTAGTCTTAAGAAAGTAGACAGAGGTCGCGGGTACATGAAGCGCGAATACCGCGTTGCAGTCTTGTCATACCACGGTTGGGAAATCGATCCGCACGTTCTAGTCGATGACGTTCGCCACTTGCGCAACGAAGGATGGCGTGACATTTCATTGGAGGAGTTGCACAGCATCCTCTCTGGACAAAAACGATATAAAGACCCAGTGTTTCACATTACTTCAGACGACGGTTCTCGGGCTGATGCCGATTTCGTTGCTGCTCTTCGGCTGCTTTCCTGCCCCGCAACTCTTTTTGTGTGTTTGCAACGTATGGATCGTTATGCCGACGTATTCTTTCGGGAATTAGTGCGATCTTCAGATTACCATATTGCAGATCATACCCTACGGCATGATCGTGTTTTTAAACTTCGGCATGTAGTTGGTTTTTACCATGTTGGTAAACCTGTAGTCAGCTCACCGGAGCGCCTCGGGCTGAAGGTGGGTGCGCCGGTCTGTTCGTACGGTCCGGAACTGTGCTCCCCACGTTTTACGCCAGCTAGCGATGCTATGGAGGTCTGCCACCAGGAAGCCCGGCGGCTGCAGGATGCAACGGCCAGCGACGACTGGGCCACAGCACTCGCTGCGGCTCTTGTGAAGTCGGGCTTCGGGTTTTATCGATTCGGAAGGCTGTGCATTCGAGGCGAGTACGAGGCTCGTCATGAATGGAAACACCGTATTCGCACTTATCTGTCTCAAGGTCGCGAGGCGCTGTGCCAATTCACGTGCAAGGAGCCGTTCGCATTTGCTTTTCCATGGTGGGAGTCAGGTGATGTTGCGGAGCACTACCTCCATGCACTAGGGTACAGGCTAACATTCTCAGGACGCGGTCTTTGCAGCGCCTTGCAACCGTTTCGGGTACCGCGCCTACCGATTGACGCGACAACTCCACGGCCTCTGGATTTAGTAAGGTTGGGTTTACGCTGTCCGCCTGCAGCTACTTTTGTCGAATCACTTGCGCGCCGACTGGTTTTTGCGTGAAAGAATTTTCAGAATGAAGATCCTCGTACTTGAAAACGAGCCTTCTTCGAAGCGTGGTGGGCAGGAGCTCAGCCTACTGGATATCTGTCGTGGTCTGGCGGCCCGTGGCCACACTATTGATTTGTTATATGTAAAGCCTGGAGACCTACTAGAACGCTATCGCGAGTTTTCGAACGTCACCCAGACAACACCTTATACAGTTGACCGGGGAAGGACCTTGCGTGCCTCAGGCCATTGGTTGTTGTCGTTATATCAAAGAGCGAGAGAGGCACGCGACGCAGACGTCATATACGCTAATCAGTACCACGATACAATGTTTGCCGGCGCTCTGGGAACTCTCCTGCGGAAACCTGTCGTGTGCCACCTTCGGTTGCCTCCTCCTAATCCGGCTTGTGGGCAGCACCGTCTCGGTATTAGTCGAATAACACGGTTCATTGCAATATCTCAAGCGGCACGGCAAGAATGGGTCGAATCGCAATGGGCTCTCCCGCAAGATATTGACGTCGTATACAACGGCATTGACACTGATTGGTTCAAACCAACTGGCTGTCGCGACGCATTGCGCGCTCAGCTTGGTATATCAGAAGATACCTTCGCCGTTCTTTTCATCGGTCGTTTCGTGCCAGAGAAAGGAGTCGAGGTGTTGCTCAGGGCGTTTGCTGCAATGCGCCGATTTATCCCGAAATCTATACTGATCATGGTGGGCGGACCACCTTCATCCTTCGACGACCGACCTTTTTTCGATGCAATGTGTGAGATGGGACGAGAATTGGGTGTAAGCGATTCGGTGCTGTGGTTAGGGCGCCGGTCCGATGTTTCTGCATTATGTGAGACTGCGGATGTTTTGGCTATGCCTAGCGATTGGCCGGAACTGTTCGGACGGGTATTGATCGAGGCGATGTCTTGTGGCACGCCGGCAGTTGGGACTCGCGTTGGTGGAATTCCCGAAATCCTATCCGGCGAGTTTGCACGATGGGTGACTCCGGCAGGAAACTCTCAGATGTTGGCCGAGAGGCTTCGCGACCTCTATCGTTTTCGTCGCTCCGATTCCGATCTGCCGCGGCGATGCCGCGACTGGGTCATCCAGAAGTTTCACATCCAGGCGAGCGTGTCTGGCGTCGAGAGGTCCTTGCAGCGTGCCCATACGCTAGGTCCACGCCGGGTGTCGGCTAGAGACATAGGGGCCTTGACTCCAGAAACGACGAACTGATGCGCGTCTGCCTTATTTCGTCCATCCATCCATGGGTTAACCCGCGGCTCGTCAAGGAAGCCGATCTCCTTACATCCATAGGGCATCAAGTATTCGTGATTACAAGGCGTCTGGACGAATGCAGTGATGCGTGGGACGAAGTTCTGCTGCAAGGCAAGTCGTGGACGTGCTCTCGGTTGAACATGCTCCGGCATCACTCGCAGGGGAGGATGCGATGGTTTCTTACGGCATGCCAATCGAAACTAGCGCTACGTGCGTACGCTCACGTGGGGACTACTTCTCTTGCTGAAGTGGGCTACTATCGAGGATTTTCACAAGTCCTGAAGCTGGCAACTGCGGTCCGGGCCGACTTGTACATCGCTCATACACAGGGAGCACTTCCAATCGCGGCTCGAGCAGCACGACATCATGGGGTGCCCTACGGTTTTGATTGCGAGGATCTACTGGCCGAAGAAGCGTCGGATGGCCTACGAAACGATACCCTTCGACGCGCGATTCTACAGTTAGAGCGTGCTTACCTGGCCGGCGCACAATATGTGACCACCACCTCTGAGGGGATGTCAGAATACTTAGCCACTGTCTATGGCATTGTCAAGCCACGTGTGGTCCGCAATGTGTTTCCATTGGCTGAATTGAATGGCGTTGCGCCGCCGGAACAACGCGTTCGCCGGCAGACAGTAGAACTGGTCTGGATATCAGCCACCATCGGTCAAGGTCGCGGATTAGAAGACGTATTGTGTGCCCTTCCACTGTTGCCGGAAGGTGTCCGACTGACCGTCATCGGTCGGATGTTATCGTCCTATTCAAAGGTCTTCTCAACCATAGTGTCACAGTTTGGTCTGCAGAGTCGCGTCTCGCTTCAGCCAGTAGTTGAAGCCTCAGGGCTTATTCGCACTCTTTCGCAATTTGATATTGGCTTGTCTCTGGATGGAAATGACTGCCTCAATAGAAGTTTGACAATTTCAAACAAGTGCTTTCAATATCTTCAGGCCGGACTGATGGTTGCTGCGACCGATACTCCTGGCCATGTTGAAATTGTTAAGGATGTCGAACCGGCTTTGATTGTTTATCGTCCTGGTGATGCTCTGGACTTGGCCGAGAAGCTAAGTCCATACGTAGTAAGTCGCGAACTGCTGATTGTGGCGCAGCAGCGCGCGTGGCAAGCCGGCCAGCAGCGCTATAACTGGGATACCGAACAATGCCAATTCTTGAGCGTTGTTCCCCCAGCAGTTTCCACGATTGCGACCCCAATGCCAATGCCAGGCGCCGCTGACAGCAAGATTATAAAGGTGTGACGTGTAGGCGAGGATCTCTGTCCTCATTTCACATGTACTAAATGTCTTGCCGGATTTCAGATCAAACGCTGAACCGGGGAGCTTCTCGAATGCGAAAGTTGGATCCGAAGGACGTTATTGTTGAGACATCGTCGTGCGGACGCGCGGAAAGAACGGTTGTCGTGGTCGCTCCATCGTTTGCTCCGAGCAGTTATCCACCTGCGATTCGAACTCGATTTTTTGCCTCTCATCTACCTGAATTCGGTTGGCGTCCGATAGTGCTGACGGTGCGGCCAGAATATCGAGAAGAACCGCAAGATCCCGAGTTCATGGCACTCTTGTCCGAAGTTCTAGAGGTGATTGAAACGCGAGCAATCCCACAGAGGTTAACGCGCCTACTTCATTTTGGAGATTTGGGCTTGCGCTCCTTCCTGTTCCACTTACGTCGATTAATGCTGCTGCGCCACAGAGGCATTGATGCCGTCCTAATCCCCGGTCCTCCCTGGTACCCGTTTTGCTTGGGTCCAATATTACGTCGGCGTTTCGGAATCCCGTACGTCATTGACTACATCGATCCATGGGCTGACAGTGTAGGTGCGGAAGCGAGGCCATTAACTAAGCGATGGATGGCGCATCAGGTGGCTCTTTTACTCGAAGGACCAATTGCGCGGAATGCGTCAGCTATCATTGCTGTTTCTGAAGGCACAAACGACATCATTCGCAAACGTTATCCTGAAATTCCCGACGATCGCTTCGCGGCGATTCCGTACGGGTTCGAGCCGCAGGACTTCGATGCCGCACGCCGCTCCAAGGAACATTCTAAGTATCTGGCTCCGTTCAAGCAGTATCTAAACTTATGCTATGTCGGTGCAATGCTGCCAAGGGGCTACGGAACGTTGCGTGCGTTGTTCCGGGCTGTGAGGAGCTTACTTAAGACCTCTCGATCTGCGGAGCGGCTCAGGCTACACTTCTTTGGCACAAGCTATGCCATAGGTTCTGCTGCTCAGGAGCTGGTGCTGCCGGTGGCCAAGGAAGAGGGCGTTGGCGAAATCGTTATCGAACATCCGGAGCGTATTCCATATTTGGAAGCGTTGCGAGTTCTGGCTTCCGCTGATCTACTTCTAGCCCTTGGTTCTTCTGAGCCTCATTACACCGCATCCAAGATCTTCCCGAACCTTTTGGCCCGGAGACCGTTGCTTGCGATCTACCATGAAGCGAGCAGCGTTTGCGATATGTTGCGGAAAGCCGGATCCGGTCGCCTCATCACTTTCGACGATGTGAAACCTGCAGAAGCTCATTTCGACGAGATCGTTCGGGCGCTCCAAGACTTTCTTGATGGCAGGACACTCGAATACGATGAGGCTGGAACTGCGGCCGTTGCGCGTCAATTCAGCGCGTACGAAATGACCCGTATCCTTGCGCGGGTTCTAGATCAGGTGAGCCCGATGCGTCAACTTGTGATTGTTTAACGGAATTGTGGTTCGCGCTCTAAAGCAAGGCGTTTTCGGCGAGGTTTTGTGGGCACTTCCCGAGGCCAGCGCCTTATTGGGAGTCTGGCGTGAAACTCTGTTGCTACTGCTCCGTCTGTTATCTAGAAAAAGCGGTGTTTTCTTTGAGCTGCGAGAGGGTCTGGCCCATGCCCGAGGTGCCCGCTCATGGGTATGAATCTATTGGGTAGCCGGTTGAGACAGGTGCTCGACCTCGCGGCGAGAGACCACTTTTTGGCCCTCGGACAGATGGGCCGCACAGTTCGCTATTTGGTCAATCATCCAAGTCCAGTTCGCAACCGAGTGCGAGCCATTGTGCGCCTGGTATGGCGCCAGTTCAGCAAGCGCGTAATTCTACGACCGATAATTTTCCATTGGCACGGAATGGTCTTTGAAGTGTTTCCGGAATCTACATGTGCCGGGAGCGTCTACTACTTGGACATGCCGGACTGGTGGGAAATGCGCTTCCTGCAACGATTCTTGCGTCCCGGAGACGTTGCAGCGGATGTCGGGGCGAATATTGGAGTTTACAGCATGCTGGCAGCATCGCTGGTGGGCCCGGAGGGAAGTGTAGTCGCTTTTGAGCCAGATCCTTTAAACGTGGATCGTCTTCGTCGGCAGGTTCAGCGAAACCAGCTTTCGCAGCTTCACATAGTTGAAGCTGCAGTCGCAGAACGTTGTTCAGAACTCTTCCTGAAGGCCGGCAAAGATTCCTTAAGCAGCATCGCGATGGGTCCCAGTGAAGGCATCGCGGTTGCTGCAGTCAGTTTGGACAACTATTTCGAGTCTCGCCGGCCTCCCATCTACATTAAGGTCGACGTTGAGGGCTACGAGGAAGCCGTCGTGCGTGGCGCTTCATCTCTGATGCAACGCAACTTTCCGCTGGTATGGCAGCTGGAGCTAGGAGGCATGAAAAATTGCTATGGGTATTCCGAGGCGTCCATCTGTAACAAACTTATAAGTCATGGCTACCAGTTTTGCCGGTACAACGCGGACCAGGGAACACTTACACCACTGGGCCAAATATATGGGGACCATCAAGATAATGTGCTAGCCGTGCGTGATTTAAGTGACGTGGCTGCTCGAATGCGGCAGGTTTATGAAGGTTCTCGAGGGCCATGATTTTGATGTATAAGCTTGCCATCATAGCGTCTCACCCCGTCCAGTATCACTCGCCTTGGTATAGGAAATTGGCGGCCTTCGTGGATCTACATGTGTTTTACGCTCATCGCGCCAATGCGGAGGACCAGGCGCGTGCCGGTTTCGGTGTACCGTTCGAATGGGACGTCGACTTGCTGGGGGGCTATGCATATTCTTGGCTACCCAATCGTGCACGCCGACCAGGTGTGGACCGGTTCTTCGGGTGTGACACGCCTTCGATACGTACAGAATTGCGACCGCAGCGCTTCGATGCTGTGCTGGTAAACGGCTGGAATTTGCTTTGCTACTGGCAGGCTGTACGTGCCGCCAGATCTTGCCAGTTGCCGGTCATGGTACGAGGAGATTCGCAGTTGCAGACAGCCCGCAGTCGCTTTCGACTGGGCCTCAAGAGGCTGGGTTACCCTCGATTGTTGAGCGCATTCGACGCATTTCTCAGCGTAGGATACCGCAACGCGGAGTATCTGACAGCCTATGGTGTCTCGCCAGAACGCATCTTTCGCGTGCCGCACTTCGTTGACAACGAGTTCTTCCGCATGTCCTTGGTGTCCTTGGGCTCATACGCATTGGGTCTGCGACATCTCTACTCCATTCCGGAAGGCGCGACTGTTTTCTTGTTCGTGGGGAAGTTTCTACCCCGCAAACGACCGCTGGACGTTCTGAAGGCACTAGATAGACTGAAACAAAGTTTTCCTCATGCTTGGGGCCTGCTTATCGGAGCGGGTCCCCTCGAAGAGGAGCTGCGTGCGCATGCCGCTGCACACGCTTCTCCGTGCAGCTTCGGCGGATTTCTAAACCAGCGCCAGATCGGCGCTGCATACGCGCTGTCTGATATTCTCGTGCTGCCTTCGAACGGCCAGGAGACATGGGGCCTAGTGGTGAATGAAGCGATGGCCTGCGGAAAACCGGCCATTGTTAGCGATGCTGTCGGGTGTGCACCCGACCTGATCATTGAGGGGCAAACCGGCTTCACCTATCGTGAGGGCGATGTGGAGCAACTTGCCGAGTGTATGGGAAAGCTCGCGGGAAATCCTCCGTTGCGGAGCTATATGGCACGTCAGGCAGAGGCCCACATTGCAAAGTTTTCGCTGGATGCGGCTTGCGACAGCATGGTCAGCGCCCTTCAAGTTGTACTTACCCGAAAGGAGCCGGCGTTTTGACTATGTCTCTACCGTTGGATAGACCGAAAATACAGACCATAGTCGACCGCTTCTTGGGATTATCCTTGATGCAGTGGCTAATGCTCTTGATGGTGTCTGCTGTCGCTGGATTGATCCTGTCTGGCGTCTTCGCCGATGGCGGTCCATGGGTTGCCATTGCATGCGCCCTATGCTTGGGCATTTTTTTCCATCTTTGTTTTGTTGCTGATCGCTACGTGGCTTTTTCTGGTCTCGTCAGTTTTGTCGCAAGCATCGAGCTGCTGCTGGCACCCGTTGTTGCCGTCGCCTATCCTCCGAGGTTCCACCAATTCCATATGGCTGTCCCGCTAAATACATACCTGCAGTATGCAATTCCAGCGACTGCGGCGTTGTGGATCGGACTTCACTGGCCCCTGAAGCGTGTTCTGGCGACACGCTTGGACTTTGCTCAACCTGCACCTCTGCGTTCACGCCAGCAGAGGTGGCTCGATCTGGTTCTCGCGCTGAGCTTATTTTTAAACGGTTTTGCAAGAGATATTCCTGCCGGGCTTTTTTTTCTCGTGACTATCCTAGGTTCTTTTAGTTTCTTCGCGGCTTTAGGTTGGATGCTTTCACGCACGCCGGGTTGGAAGTTGCGCGTGGCTATTGTTATGTTGCAGTTGATCGCTACCGCCAGTGCTGATGGCATCTTTTACGTTGCCCTGCAATGGGGCGGATTCTTCGTTCTAGTCTATGGATTTAGGAACCGGTGGCGCACCAGACTGGGGCTGGTGTTAATTGTCGCAATAGTTGGCGCGATAATACTGCAATACGTGAAGTCAGATTACCGCCACTATATCGGGACTCGCGATGCCAATTTCGTCGAACGCGTTTCTACTCTCGGCAGCATGGCCTGGAGCAAAGCGCTGGCGAGGGACGACCAACCGACTTCAATGACCTTCGGGGACGTGCTGGTTCGGTTCGACCAGGGATGGATCGTCTCCCGAATCATGAATTTCGTGCCGCGCAAGGTTCCCTATGCCATGGGCGAAACTGTCAAAGATGCTTTTATGTTTGCGCTACTACCGAGAGTGCTTTTTCCCGACAAGCCGTCGGGGGCTTCTCGTGATCTTTTTGCTCGATTTACAGGGCTGCAGTTGAGCCCGACCACGAGCATGGGACTGAGTATTCCTGGGGAGATGTATGTCAACTTCGGCTACTGGGGAGGGTTGGTGGGGACTTTTATCTTCGGATCTTTAGTGGGGCTGGCCTACGCGTGTTTCGCCAAGCTAGCGCGCAAAAGACCGTACTGGTGGGCAGTTGCACCAATCGTGCTCATAGCGGCTATCGAGCCCGCTTGGAACTTGGAGGACATTTCCAATTACATAGTCAAGTCCGCTCTAGTGCTAATCGTTTTGGTATCTGCGATCCCCGCACTTCGCGAGTTGCTGGCGGTGGAACCTATCTGGACGCGCAAGAAGCTGTCAACGCCCCTTACTGAGCTACAGGGGCGACACCGTTTCAACCTAAGTTAAGATACAGTAGAATCGTGCGAATGCGAATTCTTCACGTTGTGGAGAGCCTGGACCCTAAGTATGGGGGGACGGCTGTTTCCATTCCCCAGTCAGTTAACCAGCTGGCGGAACGTGGCGCCGATGTGACTGTCCTTGTTCTGGACGGCTTCAATAGTACGCAATGCCTTCTTCCGCAGATTCGGGTTTGCCGGTGCCAATCGAGGGCAAGCTGGAAAGTGGGTTTCGCTTTCCGCTTGCGGCGCGATCTTGCGACATTGGGCAAGACTGATTTGGTGCACATCCACGGATTATGGCGCTTGCTTTACAGGCAAGTTGCATGTTTTGCCCGCAACCAAAGTCTCCCAGTTGTCCTTAGTACGCACGGCATGATGGAGCCGTCAGCTCTGGGACATCATGGATTGCGCAAACGCGTGGCGCGTCTGCTGTACCAGGACGCCGTGCTGAAAGGAGCGCAGTGCCTGCATACCACAGCGTCGTCAGAAGCCGACAGCCTTAACCGTCTTGGCTTCCGTCAGCCTATCGCCGTAATACCTTGGGGCATCGACGTCCCTCCACGAGATTCGCCGGGCATTTTTCCACGGAAGAGAGTGGGGGACCGACGCATCGCACTGTACTTGTCGAGATTTCACCCAATCAAGGGTCTTGACCTACTGCTGCGGGCCTGGGCCGCGGTAGAGAAGACCTTTCCGCACTGGGATCTTGTGTTGGCAGGTTACGATGAGAACGGTTACCGCATGCAACTTCAAGCCTTGGCTGGTTCTCTTGGTATTTCGCAACGAGTCCTTTTTCGCGGACCGTTGCAGGGGCAAGAGAAGGAGGTGGCCTTCGGCGAGGCTGAGCTCTTCCTTTTGACATCGCATTCGGAGAGTTTCGGGCTTGCCGTCGGCGAAGCATTGGCCAGAGGTCTTCCGGTAATCACAACAACAGGCACGCCTTGGTCGAGCATTGCTGATTGGGGTTGCGGGTGGTATATCGAACCTAGCGTCCCTGCGATTACCCGGGCCCTGACCGCAGCTTTAGGGCAAGCTGGTCCGAAGTTGCGCGAGATGGGCGAGCGCGGCCGAGAATTGGTCGCGACGAGGTTCTCCGTTGCTTCTTCGGGAAAGGCGATGGCGGATCTCTATTCTTGGCTGCTGGGACACAAGAATCAGCCAACTTTCGTTAGGACAGATTAGAGCGTGGGCAGCGGCCAATCACTTCAGAGATCTTTTGGAGAGCCCTTGTCTGGGATCAATGCCTGCCATGGCTGGCGTGTCGGCTCCATTGGTTTGTCATGGCCGCCTCATCTGCATCGCTCTCCGTTGACTTAGACTTAATCGTCATGGAAAGCGCGTCGTTGCGGAAGCTTCTAGACGGTCTCTGCAGAAAGCACGTCCGGCATACTACTACCGCCCTTACAGCCCACAAAGTCGCATATATTTTTTCTTCATGGCGATGCGGATTGAATGGGGTAACGAATATTTGCAAGTGATGCGAAACTGCGCCGCTCTATCAGCCGAGGGCGGCAAATCGCTTGCCAAGAATATTTTGATCCGCGACAGAGTAAACATGATTAACCACTCCTACCTCGAAAGGAGCAGTTGTTCGCACACTGAATCCCCTGCTCAAACTTCGGTTGATCCCCACATCCCCTCCATTGCGAACCTCGAGGAGGCACGGAATGGTCTCCTTACATAAAAACGTACTGGCACGCAACTCGAGAAAATCATTCGCTCTTATTCTTATCTTGACGTGGGTAGCTTTTGTTGGGCCTCATCGTCCTCGAACGGGAACTGTGCCTCTCTCTCTCTCTAATGTGGAAAGGAGCGTGAAATCCGAGGCTGGAAAGCCAGTCGTAGACGTGCGGGGGTACGGAGTAGTAGGAGATGGTCGAGTGGCGGTCGATTGCTCGATCAGTAGTGGGAGTGCAATCGTTACTTGCTCAACCGCCCATTTCGTTGCTGGGGACGTGGGCAAGTCGGTGGGTATGTGGGGCGCAGGACCGACGGTTCTTAAGGCTCCCACCAGCTATGTTACTGCCCTAAGCACCACGATCGCTTCCTACAGGAGCGCGACCGAGATAACGTTGGCTACAAGTGCTTCGAACACTGCCAATCCCTCGATTCACCTCGTCTGGGGCACGAACAACTATACGGCGATCAATACTGCGATCGCGACCGCCAATGCGCTGCACCCCACTGGCTACAGTCTTTTCTTTCCTGCTGGGTATTATCTGACACCCACCATCGATTTCCCTTGTGGGGCGATTGGAACGTTTGGGGCTTACGTTTGCAAGACGGCCACTAAGAATCTGACCATCTCGGGAGCCTCCGTAACCTCAACCGTCATCGAAAATTTCAAGGCGGACCGAGGTTTCAAAGGTGGGCCCGCTGGCGAATGTGGGAACTATTTCTACGTCTGCGGTTTGATAATGTTTGGATCTGCTAGTACCAGCGATGGGACGCTTTCTGACTCCACGCATTGGGTAAACGGAGTAACGATCCACGATATTACATTAATTGAAGTACAGAACGGTAACGGTAACTACTTCAATGAGCCAGAAAACATTGCACTACATAATACTAGCGGCTCCGAGGTTTACAACACTAACGTGCAGTGGTCGTCCTATATGTGCATCGCGGGTGGTGCTGAGCCGGCTTACATCCACGACAATTACGCCTATCACTGTGGATGGGGGGGGCCAGCGTATTCCGCGACAAACTCAGCGATCAACGTGGTGGTGCCCAACAGCAAGATCACGCGGAATCGTATTTATTATTCCGCGCAAGGCGTGGAAGGCGGTGCTCCAAATCAGGAAATATCTTATAACTTTGCTGAACTGGATGATGGCCATGGTAGCTATCCGCCAGCCACTGTTAGTCCGAAGATGTGTCTTAATATAGGAAGTTCGACTTATGGAATGTGGAACACGCACGTGATCGGGAATACCTGCGTAAATTGGTCTCTCGGGCCGGCGAATGGTGGGGCAGGCGGTGTCGGCAATGGTAGCGGGATCATGTCCGACATGGTTATTGAGAACAACAAATTCATCAACAGTGGTCAATTCTCACTGGGCTATGGGCTTGAAGGACAAACTAGCGGTTGGCCGGGTGGAGAGAACACGACCCACATTCACGGCACTTCGATTTTTCGCAACAACTCATTCCGTTTCGACAAAGATGTGACAGTAGGAGCTCAAGGGCTAGGGCTCATTGTAAATTCGAGAACCGAGATGTGGACGGTAGATGGCGTGGATATCTTATTGCCGGGGAATGCAAGCAATTGCAATATGTGCGCGGGACTGGTTTTGCAAGGCTCCTTTCCGGCGTGGCAGCCATCTACAACCTATACGCAAAGTGCGAACAGTCCGTCGATGGTTCAGCCGCCCATGCCCAACGGTTTCTATTATGCGTTGACCGGAACTTCGGGTACGTGCGTGAGCGGGGCGACGGTTCCTGTGTTTCGAACGACCGTGGGCACCACGGCTTCTGACAATACCTGCACCTGGAAGAACGCGGCCGCAAAGCCTATCCAGTCGATCTCCAACGTCCACGTCAGTTATCCCCCGGCATCGACGAATGGAACATGGGCGATCCAAAATCAGGGACTACTTTCCTCCGATGTGATCTTCAGCAACATCACTGCATCAGGAAACTCCTATTTTGGGATCGCCGGAATTGGCAACACAGTCAACGGCTGGAATTTAGTCGGCTTTCCCCTCGAATACTGGGCACCGGGCGATGACGCCACTCCTTCTACAACGCATTCCTTCGGCATTCGCGACACTATTCCGTTCGCCAGTTATAACCGCACCAGCATGTCGAATAATGTCTTACCGATAGGAACGTTTTACCGAGCTGGAGATGTCGTTCTGAGGTTGGCGGCTGTAAGGGGAGCGAGTCCGGGATGGCTGGTCGTGAGCGACGGTTGGAGAGGTAAAACCTGGGTCGAGACAACCAGCTATCCGTATAACGCGATGGTCCAAGCCAGCAGGGACAATGGCCACGTTTTTATCGCTACCGATGCCGCTGGATGTAGCTCAGGAACTCATGAGCCTACCTGGCAGACGGGCGCCGGCGTGATCACCAATGACAACGCAGGAGGTGGTACGTGTCACTGGAAGGAATCTGGCGCGAGCGCTCAGTTCGCCACGCTTCCAGTTAGCTGAGTAAGGGACGCCTTGACTGTGGAGAGGTGTTCTTCGTTGCGCGCTCATTCCTATAGCCCTCTGTACAGTTCCTGTGAAGGGGCTCCCAATCAGGCGGTTCTGCCCCGATCTTATCTTCATAGTTCGATCACATTGCCCGTCCGCCATTCGCAGCGGTTTTCGAGGCGTTAAGAGCACATTGCGCTCGAGAGAATTATGGACTGTCTTCTCGATCGGCACCGTCGATGAGAATGCCTTTGTGGCGACCGCGGGCAAGGATTCGAAGCGTAGCTGTCGCTTGAACCCCGCAGCACTTTCGGATTGGACTCGCCGTCATCGTTACAGTTCCGAAAAAGAGCCAGAGAAGCGGCCTTAGGTCGTTGATTCAGAGTGAGAAGGCGGTTCGAGTGGACGAAGAAGCGGCCCCTTTTCTTCGGTTGGATTTCATACAAATCAAGCGCCTGCCAATGTAGTTTCGACGATTGAGTGCGTGCGGCGATGGTTGGCTCTTGCGTAGCACCGGGGCAGACGAGACAGGCCATCAGGTCGAAAATATCCATCGGAGGTCGGATCGAATATCGAGTGAGACGCTGCCTTCCGCTGTGTGTTTGAGAATAGTATGATTCTGGCTGCCCAAAGCGGCGGGCACGGTGGAAACTAAATGGATATTCTCGGACTTAACGCGTTCCACGGAGATGCGTCAGCTGCGCTGCTGCGGGACGGACAACTGGTGGCGGCACTCGAGGAGGAGCGGCTGAATCGCATCAAACACTGGGCGGGGTTGCCGGTGCTTGCTGCAAAGGCATGTCTCCAGGGAGCGCAGCCGGACCGTCTGGCGGTTTCCCGCAATCCCAAGGCTCATCTGACGGACAAACTGGTCCGGGCGGCACTGCGGCCGCACCGGTGGCTGAACCTCGCCTTCCGTGCTTCCAACAGTGTACGCATCGCCCAGATAGGCGTGGTTCTCGCGGCAGAGGGAATTCTACCGCGGGAAACGCGGCAGGTACACTTCGTGGAGCACCACCGAGCGCACCTGGCCAGCGCATTCTTCGCATCGCCCTTTGACGAGGCTGCCGTCATCTCCATCGACGGCTTCGGCGACTTCAGCAGCGTGATGTGGGGAGTGGGGAAGGGCAATCATATACAAGTGCGAGGCTCCGTCTCTTTCCCTCATTCGCTGGGCATTTTCTACACCGCGTTCACGCAATTCCTCGGTTTCCCGAAGTATGGTGATGAGTACAAGATGATGGGCCTGTCCGCTTATGGCGAACCACGGTTTGCTGAAGAAGTGCGCCGCGTGGTCCGGACCGAGGGCGATCAATGCCGCCTTAATCTGGATTACTTCACCCATCACAGCAAGGGTGTGGAGATGACTTGGTACGGGGGAGAGCCGGCCCTTGGTGCGATCTTTTCGCATAAGATGGCCAAGGAGTTTGGCGAACCGCGCGTCCCGAGGTCGGAGATCCAACAGAGAGACAAGGACTTGGCGGCTTCTGTGCAGTTGGTGCTCGAGGAGAATTACTTTGCGCTATTAAATTTTGTCCAGAAGCAAACGGGCACGACCGCGGTCTGCCTGGCAGGCGGAGTAGCGCTGAATTGCGTTGCCAACGGCATGATTTTCGACCGCACGGACTTCCGGGACGTGTACATACAGCCCGCAGCACACGACGCGGGAACCTCGATTGGTGCCGCGCTGTATGTTCAGCATCAAGAATTAAAGTTACCCCGCTGCTTTGAGATGCGCCACGTGTTCTACGGACCCGAGTATTCGGATGACGAGATCTTCCGTGACTTGGAGGCCGCCCAGTGCAAGTATCACAAACTCGCAGACGAGGATCTTATTGGCCGCACAGCGGAGGCGATCGCCCAGGGCAAGATTGTGGGTTGGTTTCAGGGCCGCATGGAGTTTGGGCCACGAGCGCTGGGGAACAGGAGTATTCTTGCGGACCCGCGTCGCAAGGACATGAAAGAGATTCTCAACAGCCGAATCAAGTACCGTGAGCCCTTCCGACCATTCTGCCCATCGATTCTTGCGGAGAGGGTGAGCGAATATTTCGAGACGGACTATGTGTCGCCGTTTATGGTCATGGCGTACAAGATCAAGCCGGAACAACGCGAACGGATTCCGGCCGTGACGCATGGGGACGGCACCGGGAGGCTCCAGACCGTGGAGCGCGACGTTAATGAGCGGTATTGGAAACTGATTCACAAGTTCGAGGAAGAAACAGGAGTACCGGTGTTGCTAAACACGTCATTTAATGAGAATGAACCCATCGTCCAAACGCCGGCGCAGGCAATCGACTGCTTCCTGCGGACGCGGATGGATGTGCTGTCGATCGGTGGGTTCTTGTTGTGCAAGGAGCAAAACGCGCATCTGAGTGAAAATCGAGCTGCCTTTGCAGAATTGCCGACGGGGTGAATCCGTGCTCGATGCCGGCGGTGTGTTGAGCCGAAATATGCTCTTGATCGCGACACAGAACTTCCATGCAAGTTCTACTTATTAACCAGTTCTTTTGGCCGGATACGGCAGCGACAGGGCAGTTCCTCACTGATGTTACCCGCGAGATTGATCCGGAGATCCACGCGGTGACAGTGTTGTGCGGGACGTCGACCTACGGTGTGGTGGATACCGTCCTCCCACCTCCAGTGAAGATTGTGCAGTGTGGAGGTGTGGCGTTTTCAAGGGGCAGGATAGGCCGCATCGTCTCCTACGCGTCTTTTTTCGCTGTCGCAGCGGTACGAGGCGTTCGGGGACCGAAGCCCTCGCTGGTCGTCACGCTGACGACGCCACCTCTTATCTCGTTGTTGGGTACCTTACTTAAAAGCCTTCGTGGCGCACGCCACTTTATCTGGGAAATGGATGTGTATCCGGACATTGCGGTAAGTCTGAATGTCCTCAAGGCCCGGTCCGTCGTGACCCGACTGAGCGGCGCGGTGGCCGACTTCTCTCGGAAGAGAGCCGACGGAATCATCGCACTGGGTGAGGAAATGAAAGCACGGCTGGTCGCCCGCGGGGTTCCTGCGCATAAGATCTTTGTAGCGGAAAACTGGGCGGACGGGCGCGAGATTGTTCCCGCTCCGTTCGAGGAAGGTCCGCTGGTAGTTCATTATTCGGGCACCTTTGGCTTGGCCCATGAGCATCATACAATTGCCGGAGTGATGCGGCAGCTTCGCGACGACCACCGCTTCCGCTTTCTGTTCGCGGGTGGCGGAGCACGGCGTGTAGGGTTGGAAGAGTTCTGCCGAGCGGAAGGGATCGGTAACGCCGAATTCCGGCCCTCCGCAAGCCGATCAGAGCTGAGCCAGAGTTTGGCGGAGGGCCATGTGGGGCTAGTCACGCAGATCCCCGCGACTGCGGGGGCAGTCGTACCGAGCAAAACTTACGGAATCATAGCAGCTGGGCGGCCGATGCTCTACGTGGGCCCGGAGAGCGCGACACCAGCGCATGTCCTGCGACGGTATGAATGCGGTTGGAGAATCGAGCCCGGAGACGTGGCGGGTATGGTCCGACTTCTAAAGCGGCTGGAGCAAGATCGAGCTCTGGTACGGGAGGCTGGAGCCCGAGCCCGGTGCGCCTTTGAGAAATTTTATGACAGGCCGATCGGAGTCGCAAGAATCTTGTCGATCCTTGGCCTTTCGGAGACCTCTCGGCGCACCCCAGCTTCCTGTGTCGCTGAGTCAACGGTCTAACTATGTTCCTGGTGTTTTGGCACTGCGGGATTTGTCGTCCGCCAAAGCATTTTGTCTGTCGTTCGCTCCCCCTCGCTTCGGTGTCACATGCAAAGCAGATAAAACTGTATCGATTAGAGGAAGCCACCTGACCGCATTCTCAAACAAGCGCTCTCCGAAAGCATTTATCTCTGGCATCACGGGCCAGGATGGATCTTACCTCGCCGAGTTTCTGCTCGCCAAAGGTTATGAGGTGCATGGTATCATCCGCCGGACATCGACTTTCAATACGGACCGTCTCGATCACATTTATTCGGATCCGCACGAGCAAGAGACCGCTCTGCATTTGCATTACGGCGACTTGGCAAACGCCGCTCACCTCAGTCGTCTGATCAACCAAATCCAGCCGGATGAGGTCTACAACCTAGGTGCGCAATCCCATGTGCGAGTAAGCTTCGATCAGGCGGAGTATACAGCCGACATCGTGGCGACAGGCGCGTTGCGCTTATTGGAAGCGTTTCGTGACTACGCACGTTCAACCGAACGAGAGCCCCGATTTTACCAGGCTGGGTCCTCTGAAATGTTTGGAGCCTCACCGCCACCACAGAACGAAAAGACGCCGTTCTACCCGCGCAGCCCCTACGCCGTGAGTAAAGTGGCTGCCCATTGGTACTCTGTCAACCAACGGGAGGCGCACAATCTCTTCATCTGCAACGGAATTCTCTTCAATCACGAATCTCCGCGAAGGGGGGAAACATTCGTCACACGCAAGATCACGCGCGCACTGGGCCGAATCAAGTTCGGTCTGCAAGAAAAACTCTATCTCGGAAATCTTAATGCCCAGCGCGACTGGGGTCATACCGCCGACTACGTCCGCGCGATGTGGCTGATGCTGCAACAGGATTCACCGGGTGACTATGTCGTGGCAACGGGCAAAAGTCACTCTGTGCGCGAGTTCTTGGACCTTGCGGCCAGCGTCGCCGGGGTCAACTGGAAGAGTTGTGTTGAAATAGATCCCCGCTATTTCCGCCCGACAGAGGTCGATTTTCTTCAGGGAGATGCAAGTAAGGCTAGGCAAACCCTCGGATGGCAACCCGAAATCAGCTTCGAAGAGATGGTACGCGCTATGGTCGAACGCGACTTGGAATTGGCGCGTCAAGAGCAGACCCTGTTGCAGGCGGGGCACCAGATCCACCCCCGGGGCAGGGTCCATGGCTGAGCGCCTGGATCTATCGCAGGCTTCTCGAGTTTTCGTGGCCGGACACAGAGGACTCGTAGGGTCCGCAATCGTACGCAGACTGGAAGCTCTCGGCTGTCGCAGTGTGCTGGTTCGTGCCCATTCCGAGCTTGATCTCTGTGATCAGCAGGCCGTAAATCAATTTTTCCGCGAATGTCGGCCCGAATTTGTGTTTTTGGCGGCAGCGAAGGTTGGTGGGATTCTGGCAAACTCGACGTGCCCGGCAGAGTTCCTGCACGAGAATCTCGCGATTCAAACTAACGTCATTCACGCCGCGTGGACGTATGGTGCGAAGAAATTGTTGTTTCTCGGTTCGTCTTGTATTTATCCAAAATTAGCGCCGCAGCCACTCAAAGAGGAGTACTTGCTGACCGGCCCGCTGGAAGCGACGAATGAAGCATATGCGATCGCAAAGATTGCCGGACTCAAACTGGCGGCGGCATATCACGCTCAGTACGGATTCTCAACGATCAGCCTCATGCCGACGAACCTCTACGGCCAGGGAGACAACTTCGACCTGGAGTCCTCGCATGTCCTTCCCGCAATGATTCGTCGGTTCCATGAAGCCAAGATTTCCGGCGCACCCTCCGTGACTCTCTGGGGAACCGGTACGCCACGTCGGGAGTTTCTTCACGTCGACGATCTTGCCAATGCCGCTTGCTTTCTCATGGAGAATTACAATACGCCCGACTTGCTGAATGTGGGTGTCGGCGAGGATCTAACCATCGCGGAGCTAGCCGCGCTTGTAGCTCGCGTCGTCAGCTACAGCGGGCGTATCGTGTTCGACTCTTCGCGTCCCGATGGAACCCCACGCAAGTTGCTCGATGTCTCCCGGATCCTCACTCTGGGGTGGCGCGCCCAAATCCCCCTTGAGCAAGGGATCGCTGCCACGTATGAGTGGTACATCGCGCACGCTTCGGAAGGCGTTTCGGCATAGAAGAGAGAGGAGATGCCTCAAGCGTGTCCGGCGCACCACTTACAACGCGCATACCCACGCAGATTTCGCCCAGACGCCCTAGTTCTAGATGCAGAGAAGACTTTGCTAGGGAATCCGGTATAGGGCTACAGTTCCAAGGGTGGTGGCCAGTGCACCAGCATTCAGAACCTGCTTTATTCGGCTATTGGGGACAAAGATAATGTCGTCCGGCTCGAGCGGCATGTCTGGCGCTTTCGCGCGCAGGAGGTTCTTCAGAGGCACTGGTATCTGTTGCAGCCCGTTCGGCGTGCGGCGCAGCATTTTAGTACCGCCAACCGAGGCATCACGCGTTGGCCCTCCTGCAGCCGCCACAACCCGCAAAACTGTCACGCCACTATTGGAGCCGAGAACGTAACCTCCTGGTTTATTTACTTCCCCCAAGACATAAACAATAGGCGCCGCGGGTACTACCACTGTGTCGCCTGGTTGTACTTCGACGTTGCTCTGCGCCATCTTGGCTGGGTCTTTCGCAAGCTCAACCGTGATTGGATTTTCACTACCGCGGTGCGAGATGACGGCTCGATTGGCAGCTTTTTCGGTGAGTCCGCCAGCAGCTTGTAGAACATCAAAGAGCCGGTGTGGGCCAAGAATAGAATAGGACCCCGGCTTGACGACCTCGCCAGCCACGGAAACGCCGCTGCTGGCGTAGTCCTTAACGAATACGGAAACCTGCGGATCGTTGAGAATGTTGTTCTGGCGAAGCCGGGCCTCAATTGCCGCTTCCGCTTCGCTACTCGTAAGGCCAGCAACATGAACATACCCGACCAGCGGCATGGAGATGTTTCCGTCGGAGCTGACTCGTGTGTGTCCGCTGAGGTCCGGTGTACCATAGACGGCGATCTCAACCTCGTCGCCCGGGCCGAGGGTAAGTGTAGAAGGATTGCTGGACTGAGAGTTCTTTTGGTCTGTGGAAGCGACTGGCGGAACAACGACAATTCCGGATGGTTCCGGGTGGGAGTCCTGCTTTTGCGCGTCTTGCGCCGCAGGGTTGTTCTGCGCGGTGCTCACTTGGAACAGAACAGCGATCCCAAGCACGACCAGAAATGAGCGATGAGAGACGAAATTCAGGATACGAAGCATGGATTGAAAAATTCTAAGCTGTAAGAAGCACGGGCACAACTCGAATCTGAGCGTACAGCCCGAGCCTTCTGCAACGTGTTGGTTGTTTTGCGCGGTCGGACAGAGCAAGATCGATTTAAATCGAAAGTCTTTACACCACCAAATCTTGGCGGGCCCGGATCTCTTTGGTCAGCTTGAACCCTTCAATATGCTGGCGTACTCTTGCCGCGCTGGGGAACCAAAGGGTTCAACGAAGACGGCCTAGAGCGACTTTCAGGAGGGAACGATGCTTCGATCAAGAATCGCGGAATGGTCGTACCGACTCGGCTGCGTCAGCGCGGTTGTGGCAGCCATTTATCGGGCATTGTGGTTCCACGGAATAGGAGCACGACTGTTCGGTGCTGCGCCTCGGGTTACCCCTCACAACTTCGTGGATCTCAGCATTCTTCTGCTTGTGATCTCGATCGCAAGCAATACGTGTGCATTGGCGCGGCGCGGGGACGACAGACCTGCCGGGACAGGCAAGGCAGCATGACCTAGTCCTAACCTGGCGAATGCTCGCGATGTACGCGCGCGTGACATTTGGCACAGAGTGTGACCAGGTTCTGCTCGGAATCGTCTCCGGACTGGCTTCTGCGCTGTCTATGGTGGACCTCAAGGTTCATCTTCGCGCCGCAATTCTGGCATCTCCAGCCGTCCCTCCGCAAGACTTGTTGACACAGTCGCTCGTACGATTCAGGATCCAGCCGCAGACGAGGACGTTTCGGTCGAATAGAACTCACGAAGCCCGCCCATTCAACTGCTCCAGAAATGCGTTTTGCTGGTCGCCCGGCAGGAACTTGAAGAACTGCTGGATCGACTGCAACAATATTTCCGGATTTCCGTCCCCGAGGTGCGCTCCCGCAAGGAAATCGGCACAAATCATCTCGAGGCAGTACCCGCGAGACTTGTCCGTGCCCAGCATTAGGGCAGCGGTCTCGAGGGCCTGCTCGACCACCGGGATCTGACTCCTGTACAGCTTGAAGTAGATGATCTCATGCGGTTCTGAGTCCCGCCCCGTCAGTTCCTTTTCCACCTCTCGCGCGAACTCTTCTCTCGGCATTGAGCGGGCTTTGTGCACCCAGGGTGCACAATCGAAGTCCTGACCCTCCGCCCGCGCCAGCTTCGCCAACTCCCTCCCTTTCGTCCAGCCGATTTCCTTCAGATCCTTCCTCACTTGCGGCGGCAGGTGCTCGTGGATCGACATCAGGTAGTACGCCTTCCTCCGCGATTCCGGGAACCGCCGTTCGAGGAACTCGTCAAACGACTTCAGATTTTCCAGCCTCCAGTACTGTCCGGCTCGTACTTCACACAGATACCTCCCTAGTTCTACGAACCGGGTATCGCGCTCCGTCTCAGTCCGTTGCTCCCACGCCAGGATCTCGTCGATCTTCGTGAGCACGAACAACGCCCGCTTCTTGTTCAGCTTCGGCAGCATGGGCGGATGGCTAGTACGTAAGCTCGTCAAACAGACCAAGATCGTCTCCCGGGCGGCGAACGAGCGTTGTTTCTACCAGGTCCGGCTGCCCCAAGCAGAGGCCCACGTAGGGGCAAGTTGTGCAAGGGTTTTGAGGGAACCGGACGCCGCTGTGTGGAAGGAACTCGGCTGATTCGATCTGCCGGATAGTGTCATCGACCAGCCGGCCAAACTCCTCGCGCTGTTCGTCGGTGATGACCGTGCGGAAGTACTGGATCTCGACCAATCGCTTGCGAACAAAGACGACTTGGGCTACCTCGGGGATGCCGGTGATCCAGCTGTAGCAGATCAGCTGAGGATCAAGCATCAGCAGTCCCTGGGGTTCTTCCGGATACCGACTCGAAGTGGTCTTCCACTCCAGCAGGCAGCGGGAGCCGTCGAGATGTCCCATCGCGTCAACATAGGCAACGAAGTCATTGCCTTTCGGCATGGACCGTGTGAACTTGACCTGCAGGTTCTTTTTAGGTTGGCGAATGCGGATGCGGTCGTCTTGCGCGAAGCGCTCGAGCAACTGGATGCCCTGTTGCAGCATGCGGTCCCACGTCGTGCCGTTCGAATACTCGAGCTGGCTGTCCTTGTAGACCGACCATTCGCGAAACAGCACTGCTCCCGCGTCGTCTCGGCGGAAGTAGGCGGAGAGCGCCTGCTCGAAGGCGCGCCCGAACAGCATCGCTGCCCGAGTATCTTTCTCCTTCCAGCCGTCCAGATAGTGATACCTGTAGCGCCGCGGACAGTTCAGGTACTGACTGATCTGAGTGAAGCTGTACGTCATCACGCCACCTCGGAACCATCGGTTTTCGTCGAGGAGGACGAGGACAGCTCCTCCCATTGGCTTGCAGGAGCGAAGCCGTCAAAGTTGAGCAGGGAAGTGCCGTTGACGGAGGTGTGGCTAATCTTCACCACGCCACGCAGCCCGGAAAGGGCCTTCTCATCGACCTCTTCGTGCCCAAGCAAGTCGGGGTCGTAGAGGAAATCGCGCAAGAACCATCCGAGTTTCCACAGCGCTTTAGCAGTGCAGTACAACCGGCCTGAAATCATCCGCCCGGCAAGTTCGTGTGGTTCAACGATGGAGAGGCGCAGGACGTAGAAAGGCTTCGCCGGATGCCAGCGGTACTGGGCGCGGTCGACGCGGACGAGGAACACACCGTCGGATACAGCATCAGCAGAGGGCTGCGCTGTCTCGTTCAAACCTTGGATTCGACGTTTCACGCCGCACCTTCCTTGTTCTCTCCGCGAGGCAGGTAGCTGTTGAGCTGGCACAGTAGGGCATTCCGGTCCTTCTCGGCCCAGTCGGCCAGTTCCTTTACGAAGTTCTCGACCTGGTCGCGCGTGGCCTCTCGCAAACTCTTGACACCGCAGAAATCCGTGGCGTAGGACTTCACCAAACTGGCATCGAGCTGGTGCTTGCGAATGATCTGGCAGAGGCGGTCGCGGACTTTGGGACCACCGTAGTTTCCATTGGCGGATTGTGGTGGAAGCTTGTTCGATTCCTGAGATTGCGGCTCGAAAACGGAGCCAAGTTCCTCGACCGAGCAGATGCCGATGCCGTAAGCCTTGCGGAGAGCTCGGTTGACAGCTCTCGTTTCGGCCACTCGCATTTCGGCGCCACGGACGACATCGGAAACATTGGACGGATCGGCATCACCATAGCCGACGAAGCTCTTTGATTGAGACTTGCGAACCGTTGCTTTAAACACCCAACGACGTTCCGAAGCCTCTGTCATCTCTTGGACAACCTCGGTCTTTATTCCAAAGCACCTCCTTCGGTTCGCTATCCGCAGCAGGCCAGGGTGACTCACATACCAGTTTCCATCAATGCAGAGGACGTCACGCCAGGCCACAGAGAGATGAAAAGTCGTCGTTAGATCACGCAAGCTCGAGAGTTGTTGTTTTGAAAGCCCCGGATAGAGCTTCTTTGCGAAGTAGAGATTCTGTCGCGTTAGCTTCCGAACAAATGCCAGTTGTTGTGCCATGCGGCCGCCTCCGTATGATTCATAGTGTGATTCATAGTGTATCATATAGTATCAAAAAGTATCATCCAGAAACTAGATGAACCCTGCTATTTTTGCCGGTAGCTATGACGGAGCCGAGAGTCACGCTGCTGGTTCGGGTTTCGGCCAGCCTTAAATCACGACTGGCTGAAATCGCTAAACGTGAGCGCAGGTCCTTGAGTAAGCAGGTCGAGTTGCTGCTAGAACACTGCGTTGAGACTCACGATCAGCGCGGCCCTGCTGGGCAGCCCTCGCCGAAGAGCGCGCGACGAAAAGAAGGTTGATCGTCTAAGGTGTTCCCGTGAAGGTTCAACGAAGAACTGGAAATCTTCGCGGCGAAAGGGTGTCAGCGCCTGTCAGATCAGTGGAGACCTTCGTCGACAACAACGGGCCCCGGAACGATCGGGTTTGCCGGAAGCCGGCCTTGCTCCACGAGATGGTGCTCAACTCCCTCAGTTGCGCTTGTCATCCGGCTCGTCCTTCGCGATAACGACGATCGTCGTGGAATCATGGCCTTCTGAAAATCCGGACCGGCTGCCTGGCATACCAGTTCTTCTCCGCGGTATTTGCGTGTCTCGATATGTCGGTCGGCCTTGCGAATGACCACCTCGACCCAGAACGGACTCGGGTCCCGCGGGTAGTACCGCATCCTTCGATCATGTGAGTTTTCTGCGAAGGTGAGCGGGTCGAAGTAGTACACCGCATATTCCGGTCCCAAGTCTCCCCGCAGGGAGCCCGGGTTGTATTTCGCATTTGGAGAAACCGTCGGCCCCTCCGACCACCTGGATCTGTTTCGTCTCTACTGGAATATCGATGCTCCGGGCGTGCTGGCATTGATGCGGCTCGTGACCCGGGACTTGAATCGTTTTCAGGTGCCATTCCAATTCAAGTCCTCGGTGTGGCCGCAGGGATACGCACGCCGGGATGCGGCGGTTCTGTACGTGAAGAAGCGGTTCTATGGTCTCGTGAGCACGTTGGCGGCAGCTTGGTCGCAGCAGTGCTGGGAGTCTCTCCGCGATGATGTCCCGCTTTTTACCCTGCCGATCGAACGTGGCCTGGGATTGGCCGAAGATCCCGAGACGGGAGAGAGCTTTGGCATGAACCGTTGCCGCCACGTAGCCGAGGCACTATGGAGCGCGCACACGCGCAGCCTGCCTGGGGATGCGTATTTGAGCGCCGTGAAAGAGCAGTTCGAACAGCATAACTTGGATTTCCAACGTCCGTACCTGAATCCTGGCTCGGTTGATCTTTACGTGCCAGGCGCGAGGGAAAACTAATGGCGAACGCAATCTATCTCGAGACAGCAGATGCAATCGGCGCGCGGCTCTGCCGCGACGCGGTGTGGTCGGGGGAACGCTGCAACTGGCTGGGCGACTCAATGGAGTTCGTGGAGTCGCGCTGGCAGGTGGCGCACCGTGCTTTCGGGCCCGAGCTCTACAACGGGACCAGTGGCATCGGTCTCTTTCTGGCCCGCCTCTTCATCCACACAGGGGATGCGGTGTTCAAGAAAACCGCCGAAGGTGCTCTCCAGTGCGCGCTCTCGAAGCTTGAGATCTTCGAGCCGGGGACGGGGTTCGGTTTCTACTCCGGGCTCACGGGAATCGCATACGCCCTGGCGGAATGCGGAGAGATGCTGGAGCAGGACAGATACACGAGTAAGAGCCTGGAAGTGCTTCGGCTGGCTCATTCCCATGCGCCCAACGCGGCGCAAAGCTGGGACGTGATCTCAGGCAGCGCGGGAGTGATCCCGATTCTGCTCCGCTTGCACGAGCGATTTGGAGAGAATTCTCTTCTCGACGCGGCATCGCGGCACGGAGACCTGCTCTTACAAGCCGCAAGCCGGACTTCCGACGGCTGGTCGTGGAAAACAATTCCCGAGCCCGGGATGCAGAACCTGACCGGATTTTCTCACGGCGCAGCGGGGATCGGCTGGTCGCTGCTTGAGCTCTACAACAGAGTCAAAGAGGCACGCTTCCTGCACGCGATGGAGGAGGCCTTACGCTATGAACGGCGCTGGTATGACCCGCGGCAAGAGAACTGGCCCGACTTTCGATCGCGCACCGAAAGTGGTGGCACGGTGTGTGCGATGGCTTGGTGTCACGGCGCTCCGGGGATCGGCTTGTCGCGCATCCGAGCCTGGCGGCTTACGAACGATCCTCAGCGCAGGCAAGAGGCGGAGGTGGCGGTTCGCACCACCGGCAAAACTCTCCGCGGCGCCGTTGCCGGACAGAGCAACTACTCCCTGTGCCATGGCAACTGTGGTAACGCAGAACTACTGATTCAGGCAAGCGACGCGTTCACCGATGAAGGATACCTGAAGACTGTCACCGAACTGGCCGATGAAGCAAGCGAGAGGTATCACGTCGGGCGCAATCCCTGGCCGTACGGAGTATTGAATGGAGGAGAAACTCCGAATCTCATGCTGGGTCTGGCAGGCATTGGATATTTCTATCTGCGAATGCATGACCGAAAAAAAGTTCCCTCGGTATTGATGGTCGGGCCTGGATAGCAAAATGTCCGCAACGTTTTCTTTTGTCGACCCTGTGGTGCGCAAAAACACTTTGCGTGGATTTTAGCGAGACGTAACATCGTTACATCGCTTTACCCACACGAAGGGACCTTAAATTCCGACTCGTGAATGTTGCTGATTCCAAACGCATTCAGGAAGGACAATATTTGACGAGGGACAGACCGAAGAAAACTATGACTGTCGGCAGGCACGATCGAGGACATAGAACACCACCAATTGGATGGTCAGCCTCGCAAAGTGAACGACAGGGAGAGAAAATGACCAGAAAAGGTAAAGGCTGTGACATTGGTTATGCTCTAGCTGCCTGCTCCTGCGAGGGAGCGAGACAGCATGGTCGCCAAGTGAAGGAGAGGGAACGATCGTCATCTCCGGATCACCACCATGTCGGCGATCCTGAATCGCTACGTGAGTTTATTCACATTCCCCAAAAAACGGAAATCTCCATCGGCGTCAAATCGGGAAACCAACATACAAGCTTCTGAACCAACTCCCGAGAAATGGGCATGAGGGAGTCACGAAACTCGTTTCCCCGAGCCGCGGAGAAAGGCTATTCCCGCACACTCCCTTGCTGGTCTCAGTCTCAGGTGCTGCAGCTTAGAACGTAGAAGCCAGAAAACTCAAGGAATGTTGCGCGATCTTTGGCGATAACGTCCGTTATCATTCGCTATTCGCTTTGGCAAGCGTGATGGATTTCTTGGAACCAATTGCCTGCCAATGGAGGCTGTCGTCCGGTTAAGAGCCTGGAACTTCGCAGCTAGGCGGAGCCCTTAGGAGCTTCGAGGGGTCGTACAACTGACTCAATCCCCCGACTGGACTTTACGCCATGCCAGATCCGTGCACACATACCCGCTAATCGGTCCTAATCTCCCAGAAGCCGACTTCGGGACAAGGTTCGTTTGAAAGGCCGTCGTCGAATATTACTTCCGGTTGGGCGGTCAACCGAGGGCGACAGTGGTCACTTCCCGTTAGCGAACTTCCATTGCCGATGGGTTTCGCTCGACATAGCGGCCAGACACCCGTGCGCAAGATGTTCAGGACCCTGGAGTCCCCCTCGAATCCATAGCAAATAGCCGCGTTTGGAGTGAGCGCGTGATTCGCCCGCCCCGACAAAGGTCAAGGGCAATGACCATGAGAGTATTCGGTAACGGCGAACTGTTATCAATCGGTTCCCGATGAAGCCTGCACTTCATCAGAAGTCACCTGGAAGGAAATCAAGCGGGCTCTTCCGAATGACGTGGTTATCGCGCAGTCCGTTGCGTCGCGCCCGGTCGCCATTAGAACCCTTCCGATGCGCCGAACGTTGTGCCTGGCGTCAAACGTCCACCAGCGGTCGCCGAGATAAGCTTCAAACCAAGCGCTGAAATCCATCGGATTGGGATCAAGGCGTACTCCAATATCTCCCAGGTATCCAGTCGCGTAGCGGGCGGGAATGTTGAGCGCCCGGCAAAACGTAATGGCCAGATGCTGGAAGTCTCTGCAGACGCCCACGCGCTCCGCATATACGCCAAGAGCGGTGCGAAAGGGATTCGAGAATTCGTATCCAAAGGTCACTTTGCTGTGAACCCAATCGCATACCGCCTGAACTCGCCACCACCCTCTTGGTGCATTCCAAAACAACTCCGCAGCCGTGTTCGATAACAGATCTACCTCGCAATACCGGCTGTTCAGAAGATAGGGCATAACGTCCGGCGGTAGCTGGTTCACGGGGGTCTCGGGAGCATCCAGACACACGATATCGGGCAGTCCTAAGTCTTCAATGAGAGTGGAATTCTGCAAGCGGATTTTGCCCGCCGGAGCCAGCAGGCGGCATGCGTGATTTCCAAAAGTATCCTGGTAGTTCTCAATCTTGACCAGAGGGTCGGAACTTAATTCGTCGGCTTCCCGCAAATCATTCTGGCGCGAGGCGTGCACATTGAGCAAGGTCACGATTGGGACTTCCCCAATCACGTCGAATTGAATGTCGTAGCCAAGGCGAATCAGCATGTTGTTGGAAATCCCCAGTGTCGCTCGCGGAGGGTGAGATGCAGAAACTACCACGGAATACGGTAGATGTTTCACATTTCTCTTGCTGCTCCGGATCACAAATTCAGGACGAGAGATCGGTGTATTATGCGTTAGGTTCAAACAGAGGACCAAAGTGACATATTGTTTGGGAATTGCGGTACGCGAAGGTCTGGTGCTGGCGTCGGATTCGAGGACCAACGCGGGTTTTGATCAAGTCAATGTTTGCCGCAAGATGTACCGGTTTGTTCAGCCTGGCGAGCGAGTGTTTGTAATCCTGACCAGCGGCAGCCTCTCTATTAGCCAATCCGTAATAACGTTGTTGGGAGACGACTTCGATTCCGGACGAGGCCTTGCCCAGGCCGGTTCGCTCTATGACGCCGCCCGCATCGTGGGAGACTGCGTGCGCAGGGTTTCAGACATCGACCGCGCGTCGCTGGAGCGCGACTCCTTCAGCTTTAATGTTCATTTGCTGCTGGGAGGACAGGTTCGCGGGCAGGATCCGAGCCTTTATCTTATTTATCCCCAGGGAAATCCTCTGGCGGCTACTGAGGATTCGTTGTACCTGCAACTCGGTGAGTGCAAGTACGGCCGGCCGGTTCTCGACCGGGGTATCCAGCCGACAACCTCCCTGGAGGTTGCGGCCAAGTACGCCCTGCTATCCATGGACGCAACCATGCGTTCTAATGTGACCGTCGGACCACCCTTCGACCTGTTGCTTTATAAGAAAGATAGCCTGCAAATTACGCGCTACCGGCGCGTCTCAGCTGGTGACAGAGACCTGAATCTGATCCATTCCAGCTGGGAACAGTCCCTTCGCAGGGCCGTAGAGCAGTTGCCCGACATAGAATTCCAGACGGAAGGCAACGAAAACCCCGCTGAAAGCGTCAGAGAAGTCGCTCGATCCAGAGCCTAGGGTTGATCGGGCGTTCTGCTCGGTTTCTTCAATAACGCCAATCGTAATTCCTAATGACTGATTGATCAGCCAGTGAGCTATGCTGGCGTGGGTCGGCGGGCCGCTATGATTACAGAAACGGATACAACCGATCGCAGCGGTGCCGAAGCCCTTCACCGGTATGAGCTGAACGGCGCTTATGACGAGATGTTCAGCGCCGTAGACCATCCGCGAAAACAGTATCGCCCTCTGCACAACCTGCTCCTGAATCTGGGGCGGGACGAGTTGCAGCGCAGCAAACATGAGGCGGACCAGTCCTTCTTCAATCAAGGCATTACGTTCACCGTTTATGGGAACGACAAGGGCACGGAGCGAATCTTTCCTCACGATCTGCTCCCCAGGATCATCACGGCCGCCGAATGGGAAACGATTGAGCGCGGCCTCACGCAGCGCATCACGGCGCTGAATCTATTTCTCAAAGACGTCTACCACGAAGGCAAGATCATCGAAGACGGCGTCGTACCCGGCAGCATCGTCTACACCTGCAAACATTACCGGCGCGAGATGCGCAATGTTAAAGTCCCGCGCGACGTCTACATCGCCGTGGTCGGCACCGACCTGATTCGAAATCCCGAAGGCAACTTCGTGGTTCTAGAGGACAATCTCCGGGTTCCCAGCGGCGTCTCCTACATGCTCACCAGTCGCCGGGTTATGAAGCAAATATTTCCTGGGTTGTTTCAGAAGTGCGGCGTGCGTCCGATCGAGCAGTACAGTCAGGCGCTTCTCTCCACATTGCGATCTTTCGCTCCAGAGGGCCGTTCTGAACCGACCGTCGTTTTACTCACGCCCGGATCATACAATTCCGCTTACTTTGAACACACCTACCTGGCCCGGCAGATGGGGATAGAACTGGTCGAAGGGCGAGATCTGGTAGTGCACGACAATATTGTCTACATGAGGACGACCTTCGGTTTGCAACGGGTGGATGTGATCTACCGGCGAATCGACGACGATTATCTCGACCCTCTGGTTTTCGGAACTGGATCCAGCTTGGGCGCGGTTGGCCTTTTCAACGCTTACCGTGCCGGAAATGTAGGCTTAGCCAATGCTTTAGGGACGGGCGTTGCTGACGATAAAGCGATCTACGCCTTTGTCCCCAAAATCATTCGGTACTATCTAGATCAGGATCCGATTCTGGAAAATGTCGAAACTCTATTGATGTCCCATCATGGGCAGCGGGACCACGTGTGCCAGAATTTGGAGGAGTACGTCGTGAAGGCCGTGGGCGAGTCCGGGGGGTATGGAATGCTGATCGGCCCACATAGCAGCGAACAGCAGCGGTCCGAATTTCGTCAAAAGATCTACGCCGAACCGAGAAATTACATCGCTCAACCGACCATCAATCTGTCAACTGCCCCGTGTTTTGTAGACGGAATCATTGAGCCGCGCCACGTCGATCTGCGCCCCTACGTTCTCTACGGGGAAAAAATCACTATCGTCCCCGGCGGACTGACCCGAGTGGCGTTGCGAAAAGGTTCGCTGGTAGTGAATTCCTCTCAAGGAGGCGGCTCGAAAGATACCTGGGTCTTGCAGAATTGAGATGGGAAATATCGGGTTGCCAATCTTATGCTTTCCCGCGTAGCCGACAGCCTTTACTGGATGAGCCGATATTTCGAGCGTGCGGATAATGCCTCGCGCGTTTTAAAGGCGACTTACGGCCTGATCTTGAATCCCGCGAAGTTTTCCACGGAAGAGCGTTGGTTTCACGCGGTTTCATCGCTCGCTCCAGGTGTAGCTTCCAACAAGGTTGACCCCCAGCATGCTCTCTTCTTGCTGGTGGCAGACCCGGAAGGATCGTTTTCCATCGTGAAGTGCATTAAAGCAGCTCGCGAAAACGCCCGGCAGGTGCGCGAAGAGATTAGCTCCGAGATGTGGGAACATCTCAATCGGCTTTTTCACGACGTCACCGGCACCGATCTTCAGCCCAACGATGATACTGAAGCGATGCGGGTGGTGAGCTTGGTTCGCGAAGGCTCTTATAGGTTTAACGGCATCTCCGCCGCAACCATGAATCACGACGAAGCCTGGCATTTTATCCAGTTGGGCAAATATATTGAGCGAGCCTGCAATCTCTGCGTGATGCTCGACGCTTACTTCGACGTCGGCAAGCATCCGGACGATCTGGACTGGGTTGGCCTGTTAAGCAGTTGCGCCGCCTTTGAAGGCTATTGTAAGGCCTGCACCGCCGAACTCCGGCCGGAACGAATCGCGAATTTTCTGCTGCTGAAAGCAGAGTTTCCCTATTCCGTCCGTTATTCAGTCGATCGCATGCACGAGGCACTGACTGGAATTAGCGCCCTATCATTAAGTCGCCGAACAGAGAACGTCGAAAGGTTGATCGGACGGCTGCGATCGAAGGTTACATATGCTCAGATCGACGAAATCATCGGCGGGCTACATCGATACCTTGACGCAATCATTGACCAATGCCGCGAATTGCACGCGGCCGTTCACGAACTTTATATCGAATATCCAATCGAAGTTGCCTTTCAAAACTGAATGTTCTACGCCATTCGCCACTTTACGTTCTATCGCTACAGCCGCCCGGTCTGGCAGAGCATGATGGAAGTTCGCATGCATCCCAGAAGCGAAGGCAACCAGCGGTGTTTTGTCTTTCA
>Ga0307478_10000232_pt1 | contig 63935 bp, 50 predicted proteins | sample atmos_gasesECM4C_2_FD_203713 | JGI IMG/M metagenome (GOLD analysis project Ga0307478, IMG submission 203713) | Hardwood forest soil microbial communities from Morgan-Monroe State Forest, Indiana, United States - atmos_gasesECM4C_05 | ecosystem: Environmental > Terrestrial > Soil > Temperate...
TCACCGAAACGCTTGTCAGGAAAGTCGGAGATCTGATTGGTCTTGAGATCGAGAACAGCAATCGATTGCATCGCCATTGTTTCCTGCGTGCCATAGCCGTTGTTCAAAAGCGCGGCGTAACGGCCATCCGGACTGAGGGCGATCGTTGCGGGAAAACTGTTAGTGCTACCGATGCGGCCAAGGGACGGCGTCGTAAGAATTTTGCTGCTGGGCAACGGGATGGATGAGTTGGCAAGATGGCTCTCCTGCGCGGGAAGCGGATTCAGAACGGCGAGGAGGGGAATCACAAAAACGACACGGGAGAATCGATTCACAGGGCCTCCGCAGGTTTGATCTGCGACAGCATGAAGCGAAATCAGCGTAATGGATGCAGGAAGGTTCAGTCAAAGAGGCGGTTCAACAAACAAGTGCGGGGTCTGCTGGAAACTCCCCTCGGAGGCAACGCTGTCGCTCACGGGAAAGGGATCCTTCGACTACGCGGACCGATTCGCTTCGCGAATCAGTCCTCTCCGCTCAGGATGACACGGCGGTCTATTGTGCACTCCTAGACTCCGGAAGCGCGCGTCGGCAACTGCTGCGTAGGGCCGGAGTCGGAATGCTCCTCTGCGGCGTTCACGTTGTGGCGAACGTCGGCGCCCTGCACCCAGAAGATCACATCCTCGGCGATGTTGGTCGCGTGGTCAGCGACTCGTTCCAGGTTGCGGGCTACAAGGAGCGCGTCGAGAGCCTGGCGAACCACATCCGGACGCTGGTTCATGGTCTTCACCAGTTGGATGAAGGCATCGTCTTTCATGCGATCGACCACGTTATCCATCTCGAGCACGGCTTGCGCGAGTTCGGCTTTGCCTTCAATGAAGGCTTCGAGGGCCCTGCGAACCATCGCGCTCACGGCCGCTCCCATGCGCGCAATATCGACCGGCAGATCGGCGGCGGGAAGCTCGGCCATGTCCATGACGCGCTCGGCGATGTTTACCGCCTGGTCGCCGACGCGTTCGAGATCGGAATTAATTTTAGTTACGGCAAGGATGAAGCGCAGATCCACGGCCATGGGCTGCTGCATGGCGAGCAGATCGAAAGCAGCCTCGTCGATTTCCCGCTCCGCCGTGTTGATCAGGCTCTCGCCCTCGAGAACCATCTGGCAGCGGGTGAGGTCACGATCAATGTATGCCTGCCGCGCACGATCCACTGCTTGCTCCGCCAGTCCACCCATGCGGAGCAACTTCTGGCGCAGATCATCGAGGCCTTGCTGAAAACGCGTGCGCATTATCCAACCTTTCTAATTTTGATCCGAACTCTCTTATCCAATCCCAACTAAGAGTTTTTTTATCCAAACCGGCCTGTGATGTAATCTTCCGTTTTCTTGTCCGACGGTTTGGTAAAGATCTTTTCTGTCTTATCGAATTCGATCATCTTACCTAACAGGAAGAATCCCGTAAACTCCGCGACGCGCGCGGCCTGCTGCATGTTATGCGTCACTATAACGATGGTATACCGCTCCTTGAGCTGAAAGATCAATTCTTCGATCTTGCCAGTCGAGATGGGGTCGAGCGCAGAACAGGGCTCGTCCATAAGTAAGACCTCGGGCTCAACCGCGAGAGCTCGCGCAATGCAAAGGCGCTGCTGCTGGCCTCCTGAAAGACTGGATCCCGATTTCTTATGAACTTGATCTTTAACCTCATCCCACAACGCCGAAACTTCGAGCGATCGTTGAACCACTTCGTCGAGCTTACGGCGATCGCTGAAGCCATTGAGCTTCAACCCGGAAGCGACGTTGTCATAGATCGACATGGTGGGAAACGGATTAGCTTTCTGGAACACCATTCCAACTCGCCGCCGAAGCTGCGTAGCTGACGTGCCATTGTAGGCGTCAACGTCGCCAATGCGGACACTCCCAGTCACTCGCGCCTCGGGGATGGTCTCATGCATGCGATTCAGGCATCGAATGAACGTCGACTTGCCGCAGCCCGAAGGGCCTATCAGCGCCGTGGCGTGGTTGGCCGCCATGGTCAAACGAACGTCAAACAATGCCTGGTTCTTGCCGTACCAGGCATTCAGGTTTTCGACCTTGATTCCAACCCCCATAAACTAAGCGGCTCCAAAGGTACCGCGACGCACCACGTAGCGCACAGCCGCAACGGCACTGACAATAAGGATGATGAGCACCAGCGCTCCCGCCCAGGCCTGCCGGTGCCATTCGTCGTAAGGAGAAATGGCGTAGGTGAAAATCTGCAGCGGCAGCGCGGCGGTGGGCTGGTTGGCGCGGAGATTCCAGAACTGATTACCAAAGGCGGTAAAGAGCAACGGTGCGGTTTCCCCGGCAACTCGGGCAAATGCCAGCATAATTCCTGTGATCACGCCAGACGTAGCCGTGCGCAAAGTGATGGAAAGAGTGGCGCGCCAGCGCGGAATGCCCAAACCATAAGCAGCCTCGCGCAAAGCGTGAGGAACGAGCAGAAGCATGTCTTCGGTTGTGCGCGTGATCGTAGGAATCATCATGATGGCCAGCGCCACGCCGCCGGCCAGCGCCGAGAAATGCTTCTGGTAAAGAACGACCATCGAGTAGGCAACAATGCCAATCACGATGGAAGGCACGCCGTTGAGCACGTCGGCGGTGAAGCGGATGGCATCGCCGAAGCGGTTGCGGCCGTATTCTGCGACGTAAATACCAGCACCCACTCCGATGGGTACTCCAAGAATGCTAGCCAGCGCGAGAATGAAGGCCGAGCCAACGATTGCATTGGCCATCCCGCCTCCGGCTTCGCCGACCGGCCTCGGAGTCTGTGTGAGAAAGGCCCAGTTGATCGAACCCATGCCGCGATAGAGAAGATAACCAAAAATCGCGATGAGTGGTGCCAGCACGAGAATGACGGTGAACACAGCCACGCCGGTCATCAGATGATTGACGATGCGGCGCCGCAAAGCAATGGGCGGCACGGTGTGCAGCACGGGAGCCTGAACCGTCTCAGCCATTCGCCCTCGAAGGCTGGCCGCCAGTGACTGTCCAAACCAGCAAACGCGCGAGCGCGTTCACCACGATCGTGACCAGAAAAAGTGCTAACCCAATTTCGATCAGAGCCGAGAGATAAACGTTACCCGTCGCCTCGCTGAACTCATTGGCCAGGACGCTGGCCATAGTGTGTCCCGGCGCGAATAACGATTTAACAATCTGCGGAGTGTTCCCAATCACCATGGTCACGGCCATGGTTTCGCCGAGCGCGCGGCCCAAACCCAGGATGATGCCCCCCATGATGCCGGCACGCGCATTGCGCAGAACCCCAACCCGAATCATCTCCCAGCGCGTGGCTCCTAACGCGAGAGCGGCTTCGCGCTGATGTTGCGGCACAACCATCAAAACCTCGCGTGTAATCGACGAAATGATCGGGATAATCATGATGGCCAGAATAATTCCGGCGGCAAGCATACTGATGCCATAAGGCGGACCGTCAAAAAAACCGGTCCAACCTAAGGTACGAGCGAGAAAAGGTTGAATGTAGCCGCTCAAAAGCGGTACCAAAACAAAGATCGCCCAGAGCCCGTAAACCACGCTGGGAATGGCGGCCAGCAATTCCACAAAAAATGAGAGCGGCCCACGCAGCACCTTCGGACACATCTCGGTAGTAAAGACCGCGACTCCCACAGACAGCGGCACCGCGATCAGCAACGCCAGGAAAGAAGAAACCAGAGTCCCGTAAATGAAAGGGAGCGCGCCGAAATGCTCCTGCACCGGATCCCACTCCTGGCCGGCAAAGAATTTAATCCCGAAATTGTGCCAGGAGAGAGAGGAGCGCAGCATCAACTCGTAAACGATCAGCGCCAGCACGCCGAGTACTGCCAACCCACAGAGCAACATTAGAAATTTGAAGATCTTGTCGCCAGTTTCGCCATTCGCTCGAAGGTGAGGCGCGACTGCGCCCGCAACTGGCGGAACCGCCGTAAGCTTAGTTGTTTCAGCGGGTTGCGGACCGGGCATATCAGGCCGATTTAACGCAGAGTTGGCCATGCGTGCACAACCCTACCAGAATCCTGTTAATAGGATGTTAAAATCACGGCCTTTCCCGGTTGCCTTTTTGAGAGGAAGCCTGTATTTTCGTCTACCAATTCGATTCTGTTCCTACTCTGTGCATGGGCATCGACAGCAAATGCAGCCAGGCCGTTTTCGAGAAGCTTGAACAGGACCTGATCAAGCTCTCGTCGAAGCCTCGGGCAAAAGAAGTGCACCGGTTCCGTACGGATACGCGACGGCTGCAAACTTTGCTGGGCGAACTTTCGCCAAAGTTGGACCGCAATCAGAAAAAGCTTCTGAAAATCTTGGGCCGGCTCCGCAAACGCGCCGGTAAGGTGCGCGATCTTGATGTACAACTGACTGCCTTGCGAGCTTTGAAAGTTTCGCAGGAACCGCGACGCAAAACGCAACTGGTGAACCGCCTGATCGAGCTGCGGAGCGATCAAGAAAAAAAGTTGCGGAAGGCAGCGAACGCAGAGACCGTTCAGGAGATACGGAAGCGTCTGAAGCGCGCCAGCAAGAGCTTCAGTCCGGAAGCGAGCCGCGAGCCCTTGGCTGCAGCCCGTGGAATGTTGGAACGAATCGAGCGTACGGACGCGCTTCTCAGTGAAGCGGTGCTGCACCAATATCGAATCTTGAGCAAGCGAGCGCGCTACGCCGCCGAGTTTGCAGATAAGTCTGCCGAGGCGACGCAATTCATAGCCGGCCTCAAGCGCTTACAGGATGCCGTGGGCGACTGGCACGATTGGCTTACCCTAACCCAGAGCGCATCCGACCAGCTGGGAGACGTGCATGAGTCGTCGCTGGCAGCGGAGCTGCACAATGTAACGGGAGCAAAATTCCGTCACGCAGTTTCAGCGTTGACCCACTTTCTTTCGCATTCTGAGTCGCAATCCGCCTCACACGTTCGCGGCACAGGCAGTCCGGCCAAACCGAATGTGGCCTCAGTTGCAACTCCTCGGCGTGCACCGACAGCAAAGAATCGTCTCACGATCCCGGCGGCTTGAGATCCGGGTAGCATCTTAAACACTGTGTCGCTAACGCGGTTTGTGGTAAGCGGCTTCCTAGGATGTGGGCTTCCTAGGAGGGGAGGGGACGCGCCTCGAGTTCTGCTGAACCGCGCTAGTGATCCGTTGGAATGCCTGTGGAAAAGCTCCAGACGAGATTGCTCGTAAAGTTGCTGTGAGCCATGACGGCCTTCGTACCAAGGTCGTTTCGGTTAGGGCCGGTTCGGGTGCTAGTAACACCGGATCGGTCCGACTACGAGAATATTTATGTACCGTAACCGCTACGGTACCAAGCGTAAAAGCGACTCCCCTCGCTGTTTTCTTGCATCCTGACCGCTACGGTGTCATATTGGCCCCATGGCGGAAGTGACCGACGAAACAATCCGGGAGGTGATGAAGGCTCTTGGCAGCCGCGGAGGAGCGGCAAGAGCGGCAAATATGACCGCAAAAGAGCGACGCGCCAGTGCGATTAAAGCATCGAAGGCCGCAGCCGTAGCCCGGAAGAAGAAGGCGCGCCAAAAGAAAGAGAGCAGCAGGTGACCATCACTCCGCATCCGCCCGAGCGCACTGAGTACCGCATCGGAGATAAATCCACTCTTTCGGCTGGAACCGGAAGCGCGCAACCGCCCTTCCCTAGGGAAATAACGGCTCGTAAGTAAATATGTAAACGGAGGTAACTCGTGAAACTACAAATCGTTCTAACTCTGGCCGCAATCGCCTCTGGCACATTTGCGTTCGGTCAACATATCCCGCCCGACATAGCCGATATCTGCGCGGGGATATTGTGCTTCAACACCAGGCCAGTTCTAACCGGCACGCATGTCGTCGGCTGCGAATGCGTGTTCGGGGCTTGCGATGGAACGTGTTCTTGCTCTCCGGGGAAGATGTGCGCTACGGGAGCGTCGTGTCCATACGGGTGTATGGATGGAGGCGAAGCCAGCGAGCCGCCCACCCAGAAGGCTCTCGATTCCATCGTTAATGCCGTAAGCCAGCACCGGACGATGCTTACGGTGTTCTTGAAGAAGAGTTGCTACGAGAAAGGCGACGGAAAGCTTTGGATGGACGAGGCGGTTCGCCAAGGCAAGGCGATTCGCATTGTCTTGCAAGATAACAAAAAGCCGGATGGAACTCCCTTTTCCGGGGACGACCTCAAGGAACTGAACGACAATTTACATACTCAACAGGCGCTATGGCTGCGCCAAGAAGATGCCATGGACGCCGTGAAGTAACCGGACGCCGGAGACGTGGAACGAGCGATGAGTGTGCGGGCTGGCTCCGGCTGGCCCATGAAATAAGGCAGCCGTCGCGGAGCACTGCCACATCGAAGCGGAGGAATGCCGTTGCGCCTTAACTAATCACGGCCTTGGCCCTTCCGACCTACCGCGGCAATACGCCATTTAAGACACCACCGAGATCTGTCTCATTCCTCGCGAACAATATAAACAAATTCAGCGGATGACCGGCACGAGGCGTGGCATGTAAACTGTGGACCTTGCCTCATGCCAACCTTTGCGGCGGTTGATATTGGTTCCAACTCCGTTCGACTGAAGATCGCGCGACTCACGCGAGGACGGCTTCGCGCGGTTCACGAAGACCGCGAAGTTACGCGCCTGGGCGAGGGCGTTTTTCGTTCAGGCTTTCTTACTCCGGAGTCCATGGCGGAGACGGTGAAGGTTCTACGCCGTTTTCACCGAGCCACGCAACAGATCGTTACAGACACCGTACGCGTAGTCGCCACCAGCGCGCTGCGCGACGCACGCAATTCGCAGGCATTTCTCGAATGGGTGCGCTCCGCGACTGGATGGAATGTTGAAATTGTCTCAGGCCTCGAAGAGGCGCGGCTTATTCACTTGGGTTTGGTTTCGAACCTTCGAGTGGACGCCGCGCCTACGCTCATGATGGATTTGGGCGGAGGCAGTTGCGAGTTGACGGTTTCATGGCGGGGCCACATTCGCGATCTGGTGAGTCTGCCGCTGGGCGCGGTTCGCCTGACGGACGAATTTCTGAGCCACGATCCCCCGCGCAAAGGAGAACTCAAACGGCTGCAAGGCTTCGTCGCTCGGGAGGTGAACCGGATTGCGCCTCGCATCGTTGCGGCCAAGGTTAAGAATGTGATTGCCACGTCAGGAACTGCCGCAGCCTTGACGGCCGCTGCCAGTAAGCTGCGAAAGAATGGAACCCGCCAGCGCCTGGTTGTTTCCACCGCTGAGATGACGCGAATCGCGAAGAGGCTGGCCCGATTGCCGGTAGAGCAGCGGCGGCAGATTGAAGGCATCGGTCCAAGGCGAGCGGAAATTATTGTGGCGGGCGCGGCGGTCTATGACGAGTTGCTTAGTCGCTGTCATCTCAAGGGATTTCGCTATTCGGCGCTCGGGCTGCGCGATGGTTTGCTTGCGCAGATGGCGGCCGAATATGATCGCAGCACGCGCTCGGGAAAACAGATTGAATCGGAGCGCTGGGAATCGATTACCCGGGCGGTCGCGCATTATCACGTGGACATGAAACATGCGCTCGACGTGCGCGACTCCGCTATGCTTCTATTTTCCGCGCTACGCACAGTGCATGGGCTGGCCCCGGAATTTCGCGAATGGCTTTCGGCGGCGGCGATGCTTTACGAGGTTGGCGATTACGTCAACCGCAACGGCCATCACCGGCACACGTATTACATTATTTCGAACTCGGAGATTCTAGGCTACACGCCACAGCAGCGGAGGCTGATCGCGGCGATCGCTCGCTATCTCGGAAAATCGCGCCCGATTGTTGAAGATCCTCCCATGAAGGCACTCGATCCCGCCGACCGCGCTGGCGTGCAAAAAGCAATTTTGCTCTTGCGCCTGGCCCGCGCATTGAACCTGGGCCGGAGCCGCGCCGTGCAAAAAGTGCGGGTAACTCTGCATGGTGCTGAGGTTCGTTTGACGCTGCTGCCGCGACGGCGCATGGGAGTGGATTTGGAATTATGGGCCGTGGAGAAGGATTGCGCTTACTTCAGGGAAGTGTTCGGGCGTGAACTTTCCACCGCGGTGGCGTAAAGCGTGCGCAGCGTTTTCGGAGTGAAGCACCAGAGCAAAGTACCCGAACTGCGTCGCATGTCGACGCGAGCCACAGCGCCCTTCTTCAGTTCTACTGAGGCTTCGCAGCCCGATTCGCTGATCACAGTTCCCAGGAACTGACTGAGATTAGGATTGTGTCCCACGACCATGATCGATTCCTGGCCGGCATATTTTTCAAGCAGGCGGCGGAAGTCGGCGAAGCTGGCGCCCGGACGCAACGCGGCTTCAATCTGCAGTTTTCCTTCGTAGCCCATTTCGTTGCCAACCAACGATGCGGTTTGCGTAGCGCGCTTCAGCGGACTGGAAATGATGAGATCGACCTGGGCTTCGACCGCAGTCAGAGCGCGGCCTACAAAGCCGCACTGCTCGATCCCTTCTTTATCGAGCGCGCGTTTCTCGTCTTTCTTCGGATTGACAAAGGGCTCGCCGGCACTGGCGTGACGCAAGAAATAAATGATCATGGCGAATTTTCTTGGTTATCTTTCTCTTCCGGCTGGAGCTTTGCGTTTCCTCGAAGGCATGGGCGGCGTCGCAAACCCGGCGGGCTCCTTGCCTTCGGCTACCCCGATCAGATAATCCTGAGCGCTGAAGGCGGCTGCGCCCGTCGGCGGTCTGCGATTGCGTTTGCCGTGCATCGGCTGCCAGGCGCGAATATAGGTGGCATCCCGCAGCAAGATGCGAGCCTTGCGGTTATCGGCGAGGTAGGCGTCCAGAATCTCGCGACGCACCCGCTCGCGCAAGAATTCGTCGCGCAACGGAACCAGCACTTCAACCCGCTCGTAGAGATTGCGCGGCATCCAGTCGGCGCTGCCAATGTAGATTTCTTCTTCGCCTCCATTGCCGAAGTAGTAGATGCGGCTGTGTTCAAGAAAGCGGCCCACGATGCTGCGCACGCGGATCCGGTCACTCAGGCCGCGCACACCCGGGCGCAAGGCACAGATGCCGCGCACAATCAGGTCGATCTCAGCGCCGGCCTGGGAGGCGCGATACAACGCCTGCACTACATTCTTATCGAGCAGCGCGTTCATCTTGGCGATGATTCGCCCGGGGCGGCCCTGGCGGGCGTGCTCCGCCTCGCGGTCGATGCAGGCAATCGTTTTTTCCGCGAGGTCGAGAGGAGCGACCAGCAGCGGATCGTAGCTGGGATTCTCGGCATACGCAGTGAGGAAGCTGAAAACATCGTGCACGGCGCGCGTGACCTCAGGATTCGCCGTGAACAAACTAAGATCGGTATAAATTCGCGCGGTGGTGGCGTTGTAGTTGCCGGTTCCGATGTGCGCGTAGCTGCGCACTCCGTCGGGATCGCGCCGCACCAGCAGAGAAAGCTTGCAGTGCGTTTTCAAGCCGACCAACCCGTGGAAGACCTGGACACCGGCGTCTTCCAAATCGCGCGCCCAGCGGATGTTGTGGGCTTCGTCGAAGCGCGCCTTCAATTCGACCACGGCCGTGACTTCCTTTCGCGAGGCGGCGTCGATAAGTGAAGGAACGATCAACGAATGCTCGTTGGTGCGGTAGAGAGTCTGCTTAATCGAAAGCACCGCATCGTCTTCCGCCGCCGATTCGATAAACGAAATGACGGCATCATAGGAATCGTACGGATGGTGCAGCAAGACGTCATGCCGGCGAAGTTCCTCGAACAGGTTCTGAGACTTGGCGGTAAGGCGCAACTCGCGTGGAGCAAAAGAACGGAACTTGAGATCGGGGCGGGGCGTCTGCTCGTAGACATTGAACAGCCGCGAAAGATTTACCGGACCATTCACCGGAAAAACTTGCCAAGGATCGAGTTCGAAAACCGTTCGGAGGCGCTCGATGATTTCGGGATCGGCGTCGGCTTCGATCTCCATGCGAACCGCATCGCCCTTGCGCCGGTTGTGCAGCTCGGCGCGCACCGATTCGAGCAGATTCCGCGCTTCTTCTTCCTGCAGATAAAGATTGCTGTTGCGGGTGACGCGGAATGGAGCGGAAGAAACAATATCGTAGCCGTGATACATATTCTGGGCGTGATGAGCGACCAGGTCGGCAAGAAAAATAAAGTCTGTAGTGGTGTCCGAAGGCAAACGGACGAGGCGAGGCAGGGCGCGCGGCACCGAGACCACGCCGGTATAAACAAGCGCCGAACGGCGCCGTCGACGTAACAGGAAACCGAGACAGAGCGCTTTGTTGATCACCCGCGGAAAGGGGTGCGAGGGATCGACCGTCACCGGAGTGAGCAGGGGATCGAGTTCTTTCTCGCAGTATTGGTCGACGAAGCGGCGAGCCTCGGCATCGAGTTCGTGCAAACTGAGGACGCGAATGTCATGCTCGGCGAGCGCCGGGCGCAGAGTATTCCAGCATTCGTACTGATCGTCGACGAAGATATGGGTAAGACGGGAGAGAATGTCACGCTTTTCGGTGAGCGTGAGGCCATCGGGACCAGCCTCGTTATAGCCATCCTCAATCTGCTGCATCATGGCGGCGACGCGAATCTCAAAAAACTCATCCATGTTGCTGGCAGAAATCGCGAGAAACTTTAGGCGCTCCAGCAGCGGGTTGCCGGCGTCCTCCGACTCTTCGAGCACACGCCGGTTGAATGCGATCCATGAGGTATCGCGGTTGAGAAAATACTGAGGATTGTCCAGCGAAAGCCGTGCCATGCGAGGGTACTACGCCTTCATTCTGCGATTTTCCTTGCCGACGGGGACTTGTAACCGGTCCGCACTTCATCCCGGGTACGCCGAGCCGCATTTCCCTATGAAATGAAGCGGCCGGTGAAACATCTGCGAACAGCTAGTATAAAGCATCCCGCGCGGCGGCGCAGCAGGCGAATCAGAATGGGCAAATCGTTGCACAATTGCCGCAAAACCTGAGGAATCAAGCGTCAGGGACAAAAACTAGAATGCAGAAAGCAAGTAAGACCGACCACGGTCATTATTCTGCATTTCTGCACTCTGCATTCCGACTTCACCATCCGATTCGCCGCGACACATCGCTCCGGCACGTACTATGGCAGGTAATAACGGAACGACGTAAAGATCATCCCGTCCAAGCCATGGGGCGATACGCCCACTCCCGGCGTAAAGCCAGTTCCCGACCAGGTGTCGCGTTCTACGTAAGAAAACTGCGGACCCCACTGGAAACGACCCTTGGGACCGTTGTAGAAGCGATACCAGAAGCCCACCGTACCCTCGAGCACGATGCGAGTGTCAGCCGTGCAATTCGCCAAGCTACCGGGAAGAAATCCAAGGGTCTGGCCGGTTCCTGAAGTCGTAGTGGAGCCCGGGACTGTTTCGGAGTAACAGCCTTTATTCGAAAAGAACGGCGACCCGTAGCCGACAAACTTGCCAGAGATCGGATCGAAGTCATCGGTGCGGCCGGCATACTCGCCGCCTCCGTTCAGGTAGACATCGAGCTTTGGTCCGTGCCACTCGAGGGTTGCAAGCCCCTGATAGGAACGAACCAGATCGAGGGTTCCATCGGCGTGGACCGCAGCATCGGGAAGTCCACTTGTGCCGTAGCGGCCAATGCCCCGTCCAGTGAGGCCGTGAATGCCGAAGTCGAGATGTTTCTGGTAGAACGACCAGCGAGCGTTGGCACCCACGCCGCCGCCATCTCTCGAATTATTGAAGGCGAGAGCAGGACTCGCCGCAGTCAGACCAGCGCCACAGGCCGGGTCGGCAAAATTCTCGACGCACGGGTAGGCCCGGTCACGAAAGCGGCTGTAAATTCCATAGACTTCGTAATGGCCATAGCCGGGCTCAAAGACCGCCTTCGCAATGATGTCTGGCGATGGGTTGAAGGAATAATTCGCATTGAAGGCATTGTAAAGACCACCGCTGGCACCGAGCGAGCCCGCCACCCAGTTGGCGGCGTTTCCATGAGTCGTGATCGTAGCCTGCGCATTTTCCATGGAAACCCCAAACCAGGCCTTGTCGCCGAAATCTTTGGTCAGGCGAATACCGTACTGCCGCGCCCAACTGAAGCCGGCGGTATACTGCGGATCGATGGTCATGGGCACGGCTTCCGTGCGGTTGTCCATGCCGTGTTTGGTCTCGGTCACGAGACTCCACATCTGGCCGCCCGTGAAGCTCCAACCGTTCGTGAAGGCCGCTTGCCCCCACGCCTGCCGCTGACGCAGGGTATAGCTGTTGCTCTCGTTGTTGTTCGAAGTGACGCCTGCCGAAAGAAAGTCGGCTTCCACATAGCCTGATAACTTAACGTTGCTTAACTTCCCTTCCGCCAGCATGGAGAGGCGCGACTGACGGCCCGAACCGAAGAACTCAGAGAGCGTGCTCTGGGTCGCGCCGGGCATGGTCAGGGAGTTGAAGGGTGTATTAATGTCGGCTCCGAGTGCACGCGAGCGGCGCACAAATTCAGCCGCCAGGAAGCCACCCGGGGTGATGGTGATACCTTTGAAATGCAGTGCGGCTGGACTCTGCACAATCTCTGTGACGTTCTTCTGCGTTTCCTGCAAAGACAGAGCTGTGTTGGTAAGGTTGCCTTTGATATCGGTGACGTCGCTCTTCAACTCACTAACCGTCTGCTGCTGCTGGCTGGCGGTCGACTGGGCAGCGTCGGCCTTGGTGACGGCGTCGGTGGCAACGGTTTGCACCTGCTGCACAGCTTGATCTTTGCGGTGCAGTTCGTCGCGCAGCGCTTCGATCTCCTGGTGTTGTGCCGCCAACGCAGCCTGTTGCGAGGCAATTGCGTCCTTCAAAGCCTGCACGTCAGCTGTGGTCACAGTAGCCGCAGGTCTCGGCTTCTTGGGCTTAGGCGGCGTGCTGGTTTGCGCTACCAGAGTTGTCGCCAAAAATAAAACCGCGCACCACTTCCCTATAGAGTTCATTACACTCTCCATTTTCTAACTGGAATGAATTTGGGGCTCCCCTCGAGCCCCTTTACTTGACTTCCTTAATTGCTTCCTTCACCTTTTGGGCAACGTTGTCCGGCAGCGGGGCGTAGCTGAGGGCAGAGGTCATTTTTTGCCCGTCCGTAACCATCCAGTTCAGGAAGTCCGACAGGATTTTCCCTTTGGCCGGATCCTTGGACTCTGCTGGAATCAACAGCCAGGTAAAGCTGGAAATTGGATAGGCATCTTTACCCGGAGCGTTGGTGATGGAGACGCGAAAGTCGGCGGGCATTTTGGGAGCTGAAGCAGCAGCAGCCGTGACTCCTTCCAGAGAGGCCTTTAAGAAGTTGCCGGAGGAATTCTTGACGCTGCCGAAGGAAATATTGTTTTGCACCGCGTAGATCAATTCGACGTAGCCGATCGCTCCTTTTAGTTGCCGCACCGATCCAGCAACACCTTCGTTGCCCTTTCCACCCAAGCCTTTCGGCCACTTCACGGAGGTTCCGCTACCTACCTGGCTCTTCCAATCACCGCTAATCTTCGATAGATAGTCGGTCCAGATAAAACTGGTTCCACTGCCATCGGAGCGATGCACGACGATGATTTCCTGGTCCGGAAAATTCACGCCGGGGTTGGAGCCGGTTATGGCTTTGTCATTCCACTTCGAAATCGTTCCGAGGAAAATTCCGGCGAGGGCTTCCGGAGTGAACTTCACCTCCCCGGTCACACCGGGAATGTTGTAGGCGGGGACCACCGCGCCCAACACCGTAGGAATATTGAGCACTTTGAACTTTGCTTCTTTGAGCTGATCGTCGGTCATGGGCATATCACTGGCGCCGAAGTCGACGGTTCCGACGATCACTTGATGAATGCCGCCGCCGCTGCCGATGGGCTGGTAGTTCATTTGCACATCGGAGTGCAGTTTGTGGTATTCGCTGAACCACTTAGAATACATGGGATTGGGGAAGGTAGCACCCGCTCCATTCAACGTAGTTTGGCTCACTGCTGGCAATGCAAAAAGAGCGCACAACAAAAGCGGCATGAATCTGCGCATCGCTTGGTGTTCCTCCTCTGGATTTGTACCCTCGGTTCTATCGGCCCAGTGTTACAAGACGGTTACAAACCAGTAAATTTCTTGTGAATGGGTCGTGAGAGGGATGGAGAAACGATAGCAGGAAAAGTGGTTAGTAGAATCGTGCAGTGCGAGTTGGCACGCTCAGCGCGCGGACTGGAGATGTGCGATTTCGGCGGGGAACAGAGTATTCGACGGGAACTGTTCCCCGAGTGACGTTAGCAATTCGAGGGCGCGGGGCTTGTCCTTGTCCCGCACGTATGCAATTGCTAAAAGTACGCGGGCGAATGGCGCCAGATAATGACCATGCTGCGCAGTCATCTGGAGGTCGGCGATACCGGCTTGCTTGTCACCCGACACGCCATCCATGCGAATCAGCCAGCGCATCGGCGCGGACATGCTACCGACGATGTACTTGCTGAATCCCGTGGCCACCAGCACATCGGAACAATGGTCACAGATTGCCAGCAGTTGCTGGGCCCAGCTTGAGGCCTCTTTGGTGTAGTGCAACGAAGAAAGGTTTTTCTTTTCGATCAGGGCGGCATAGTCCGCCTCCAGTCCGGACGCCAGGGTCATCGCGAACAGAGCGTCCTGATCCTTCGGGTTCTCGCTCAGGCGGGCGCGCGCCAGCGTTTGAGTGCGATCGAGCGCGCTCTCAAAACGGCTGTGCATCGCAGGATCTGCCGTCAGCTTTGGACGAGCGTTAAAAGATGCGTCGTTCTCATAGAATTGCTGCTCCAGCACGCCCAGACGGTTGAACTCGGAGAAAAGACAGCCGGCGGCCTCGCTGACCGGACCAACGGGGTCATCCGGATGTTGGGCCTGCCAGACCGAAAAATCTTTCTGCGCACCGTTAAAATCCAGGTTGTAAAGACCCATAAAACCGTGCTCAAGCTCAGTGCTCACAATGGCATCAGCCGGCGTAGCGGCGTGTACCGTTTCGCTCCAAGCAACGCTAAGGCAAAGGGCTGATACCATAACGAGGCTTAACATGGCTTTCGAATTGGCGGTGGCTGGCATGCGCTTAGAATCGTGTCCTATTATCGTCACTTCCCGCCGAAGCGCACCATTACCTTACTTTCAGTGGCCACTTTCGCGCTTGATGGTTCGATGCGCTAGTGGCCACAACGGCCAAAGCATTCTTGTCAAATATTTGCAAAAAGATGCGCCCCTTCAGGAAGTGAATCTTAACCCGAACTAACGCGTCTTTTTCATTACGATCCCTTCAGGTAACAAGCCGCACTGAATCGGATCGCTGATACAGTCTGGCCGTCTGCGCATGTAGGACGATATGTCATGAGCGATTCGCCGATACGTTACGCCCCCGGCTGGCCGGGCATCCCACCGCGATGGACCTCCAGCGCAAAGACCGGCATTGGAACAGCTCTGAACCAACACAGCAAAGTCTGGTTCACGCTGAGCCACGGAATCTTGAACGAAGTGTACTTTCCTCGCGTCGATCAGGCGTGCACTCGCGACTTCGGGTTAATGGTCACCAACGGAACCGATTTCTTTTCCGAGGAGAAGCGGCACTGCACTTTCGAGCTACAGCCTTTCGAGCCGGGAATCCCCGGTTACAACCTGATTAATTCGGAAATCGGCGGGCGTTACCGGATCATGAAAGAGGTTCTCACCGATCCCTACCGCAACGTCGTGCTGCAAAAGGTTCGCTTTGAAGCGCTGCAGGGTCAAATCTCCGACTATCGCCTCTACGCCCTGCTGTCGCCGCACCTGGCGAATTGCGGGTACGGGAATACTGGGTGGGCGGGCGACTACAAAGGTGTGCCCATGTTCTTTGCCGAGAACAACGGCACCGCACTTGCACTGGCTTGTTCGGTGCCCTGGACGAAGATGTCGGTGGGATACGTTGGCGCGTCCGACGGCTGGCAGGACTTGTCGGCCCACTTTCAGATGCAATGGGAGTATCAGCGCGCGGAGAATGGCAACCTCGCCTGCACGGGAGAGATCGATCTCGCCGCCTGCAAGGGAGAGTTCGTGCTCGTCCTAGGCTTCGGCGGAAATTCGACTGAGGCGGGACAGCAAGCCCGGTCCACTCTCTTCGAAGATTACAGTGAGCTTCGCGAGCATTATGTCTTCCACTGGAAGAACTGGCAGAACACTTTGCTGAAACTCGATGAGCCGCCGCGTGAGCACGATCTCTACCGCGCCTCGATGGCGGTTTTGCGCACGCACGAGTCTAAAGATTTTCTGGGCGGGATCATCGCCAGCCTGTCGATACCCTGGGGATTCAATAAAGGTGACGAAGATCTCGGCGGCTATCATCTTGTGTGGCCGCGCGATCTGGTGGAGACTGCAGGGGCGCTGCTGGCCGCGGGTGCGTCGAATGACGCGGTTAGGGTTCTTCGTTATCTGGAGGCCACGCAGGAAGCCGATGGCAACTGGGCACAGAATCTGTGGCTCGATGGCCGGCCTTACTGGAGCGGCGTGCAGATGGATGAAACTGCGTTCCCTATTCTTTTGCTCGACCTGCTGCGGCGCGAAGCTGCGCCGGGCCTGGGCAAATTGGAGCGCTGGTGGCCCATGGTACGGAACGCGGCAGGGTTTATCCTGCGCAACGGGCCGGTAACGCAGCAGGATCGCTGGGAGGAAGACGGGGGGTATTCCCCGTTCACGCTGGCAGCGGAGATTTCGGCGCTGCTAGCCGCGGCCGACATCGCCGAACTCACCGGTCATGCCGAAGGCGCCACGCTGCTCCGCGACGCCGCAGATGCATGGAATGACAACATCGAGCGCTGGGTGTACGCCACGGGCGGCGATCTTGCGCAGCAGATTGGGGTGGAAGGATACTACGTGCGCATCTCTCCGCCGCAGAGCGATGGCGCAGCCTCTCCGACGCAAGGCTTCGTTCCCATCAAGAATCGTCCGCCGGGCGGCGATATGGGACGCGCCTTTCAAATCGTCAGCCCCGACTCGCTGGCGCTGGTGAGGTTCGGCCTGCGCGCCCATGACGACCCTCGAATTCTCAATACGATCCGCGTCATCGATGCTCTTCTACGCGTACAACTTCCGCAAGGCCCATGTTGGTACCGCTATAACGGCGATGGCTACGGCGAGCACAAAGACGGCTCCCCGTTTGACGGCACCGGTATCGGCCGCCCGTGGCCGCTACTCGCCGGTGAGCGGGCTCACTACGAACTGGCTGCAGGACGCCGCCGCGAGGCCGAGGCCTTGCTTTCGATGATTGAGAGCAGCACCGCTGGCCACGGACGTTTACTGCCTGAGCAAGTTTGGGATGCTGACGATATTCCCGCCCTCGAGTTGTTTCGCGGCAAGCCTACAGGCTCGGCATGCCCCTTAGTCTGGGCGCACTCCGAGTATGTAAAACTGCGCCGCTCACTCCGCGACGGCAAGATTTTCGATCAGCCTCCGCAAACCGTGCAGCGCTACCTAGTGGAAAAACCTACGCGGCAAATATTCGGCTGGAGATTTAACAATAAGACTCGTTCCGTGCCGCGCTACAAGAAGCTCCGCCTCGTGTTACTGAATCCTGCCATGGTGCACTGGAGCATCGACGACTGGAAGAGTTCGCAGGATACCAACACGCGCAACACCGGATTTGGGACCTACATCCTCGATCTTCCGACGGCATCCTTGCCTCCTGGCAGTAAAGTCGATTTCACCTTTTATTGGCCGCAGGAGAGTCGTTGGGAAGGCAAGAACTATAACGTTACGGTCGAGGGCAATTGAGACGTGCTGCAATCCCCTCTCTGACACGCGACTATTCCACCGACCTCTGCATCGGCAGAACATACACGTAATACACAACCACAAAAACAAGAGCGACGAAAGCTCCGATGACCAGCGAGAGCATGAGTCCTTGACGCGTGCTGAACCTTGATTGCTTACTCTTTTTACTTCTGGTCATGAACTTCAAGGCGGCGCTGGGATTATCAGGTCAGGAAAGTCCGAACGTTCAGTGAATCCCTTTTACGATTCGACTCAAGGCGTGACTCCGATTTCAAAATTCAGCGTTGAAAGAGCGAGCCGGTACTGATATTGAGCATTCACATAACCGATGGCAGCATCGGTCTGTTGCAACTGCGCCTGGCTGAGTTCCACAATCGAGCCCAGGCCAAGCTGATAGCGGCCCTGCGCGAGGTTCAAACTTAAGTCTGCCTGCTTGGCGAGTTCCGCCGTGACGCTGACGCGTTGAAATGCTGTGTTGGCGGCCAGCCACGCGGTGCGAACGTCGCGCACGACCCGGTCGCGTAAGTCTCGAGTATTTTCCGCAGCGGCCTTCGCCCGTAGGTTCGCTTCCGATGACTGAGCGGAAAACAGAAAGCCGTTGAAAATCGGAACGTTCACATTCACGCCAATCGCTCCATACCAACTGGAAATGAAATAGTTGGTGCAACCACCAAAGCAGTCAGGCCGTACGGGGGTGGCTCCCACAATACCGAGAGCGCTGATTGTGGGTAGGAGCTGGTCGCGTTGGGCGATGTGAAACTTTTCCGCAGCCATTTGGTTGTAAGTGAGCGCTTGCAGATCGGGACGCTGCTGCAGCGCCGTGTTGACGAGCGCATCTACATCGGAAGTCGGCGCTGGTGGGAGCTGCGTATCTTCTTCGGTCAACTCATAGCGAACTTGCTTATCGAAACCCAATACCGCGGTGAGTGCGGCAATCGTCGAGTCTACATTATTCTGCGCATCCAGTTGCAGGAGCTTGGCCTGGGAAAGATTCACCTCGGCGAAGGAAAGATCCAACCCCGATTTCAATTTATTTTTCGTGAGCTCGTCGATTTGATGTTCGACCGACTGCCGAGTGGTCACGGTTTGCTGCGCGACCTTAAGCAGCGCCTGCGCTTGCAGAGCATTGTAGAAAGCTTGGTCCGTGGCAAGGATTATGTCTTCGGTGGTCGCCAGGGCGTTGGATTGTCCCGCTTTCTCCTGCAGCTTGGAAGCGGCGACCAGATTGGTGGTGCGCTCAAAATCGGTGATGAGCTGACTTAAAGTGAAGCCCGCACCAGCGTGTTCCAGCAGTGTGGACGCGGTGAGTGAACCTGCGCCGATGCGAGTGCCTTCGTTGGCATCGATTGCCGTAACCGCGCCGTTCAAGCTGGGCAGTTCCGCGGCTCGGGTCTCGCGGTAAATCTGGTGCTGTGCCAGGCCCAGCAAACGCCCAACGCTGATCTGAGGATTGTTCTTGATGGCCAGTTGTTCAGCCTGCGTGCGTGTCAAACGGATTGCGCCGGATGGGGTTGCCATAGACGGCGTTTGCGAATCAACCGGCGCAGCAGTCTGTGGAGCGCTCTGCGGAAAACTCGCGCTGAGCGCTACTCGCGCCTCAGGAAGCATCCCAATCTGCTTTGGACTCTGCGTTCCTTGTGGCACGGGAGCAGACGGCAAGTTCTGAACGGAGGCCGATTCGTTGGTAGTCGATTGCGCTAAACCAACCTGCGTGGAAACAATACTCAGCGATAACAACGCCGCGCCCAGAATTGGCAGGTTCGTACGAAGCATCATTCGCGTCATCGCCGCTGACGTCACTTTCATTGCGCGGTCTCCGTCGGCAGAGCCCCGGCGGCTTGCGCTTTCTTATTTCCGTAGACCAGCAGATACGCCGCCGGCACAATGAAGATGGTCAGCACCACCGATGAAGTCAGGCCTCCGATGATGGCCTTTGCCATCGGCGCATATTGCTCCGCGCCAGTTCCCATCTTCAGCGCCATTGGAATCATGCCGATGATGGTCGCCAGCGAGGTCATCAGAATCGGCCGCAGACGCACGCGGCATGCGGTAATAACCGCATCCGCCGGCGACAACCCCTGCTTCTCCAGATTGTGAGCGAAGTCGACAATCAAAATGCTGTTTGAGTCCGCGATGCCAACCAGCATCAGCACTCCCATCAGCGACATTACATTCAAAGTGCTATGCGTAAGCGGCAGGATGATCAACACGCCAACGAATCCCATGGGAATCGCCAACATGATCAGGAAAGGATCGACGAACGATTTGAATTGCGCAGTCAGGATTAGAAACAACAGAACAAAAGAAATCAGAAAGCCGAAGGCGAAGCTCTTGAAGGACGCTTCCATGCCCTGCACCATCCCGCGCAGATTCACTCGCACGTTGCCTGGGATCTTTTCCTTGGCGAGAATGTCGCGAATCGAACTGGTCACGCGGCCGAGATCTTCTGCGGCAGGGGTTACGTAAACGTCCATGGCTCGTTGAATCTGGTAGTGGTCGACCTCGGTCGGCGTCTGTACCTGTTTCACACTCACCACGTTGTTGAGAACCGTCGTCGCCCTGCCCTCTCCAGCACAAGTCCACGCCGGTTGGCCGCTTCCGAGGCGCGGCCCTCCGGCTGGGCCGCAATTCACGCCTGCCCCCGAATCCGGGTCTCGCAAGGGAATCTGTCCGAGGTCGGCCAGATTGTGAATCGCTCCCTGGCCTTTTTCGAAAAACTGCACGGTCAGGTAATAATCGTTGCCGCTCTTGCGATCGACCCAGTAATTTGGCGCGATCATGTAATTCGAATTGAGCGCCGTAATTACGTTATCGACCACATCTTTCTGCGAGAGTCCCAGTTCGCCCGCGTGCACGCGATCTACGTCGAGGCGCAGAGCCGGATAATTCATATCCTGCGGGATGTAAACCTGGCCGACGCCGCGCACCTGGCGAATTTCCGCGGCCAGGTTCTCGGCGATGCTGTGAATTTCATGCAGATCGGGACTGCTCACCTGCACGTCAATCGGCGCCGGCATACCGGTATTCAATATCGCGTCAACCATGGAGCCGCTCGAAAAGAAAGTGCGAATCTCCGGAAACTGGCTGGCCATTTGTTGCTGCACACGGTCCATATATTCGAAACTGCTAAGCCGATGCGACGGATTCAACTGCACCTGGACCGTCGCGGTGTAAGGACCGGAATTCGTTGTATAGAGCGAAGAGAAATCTGGCACCACGCCGATATTCGAGACGATGCGTCTCAAATCATTCCCTTCCATCGCCTTCCGGATCAGGTCTTCGACTTTCGCTACGTATTGATCTGTCACTTCGATGCGCGTGCCCGTCGGTACTTTTAGATTAATGGTGAACTGGCCTGCGTCAGTCTTAGGAAAAAACGCCAGGCCGAGCAGCGGATAGATCGCAAGGCTCGCCACAAAAACTCCGCTCAAAACCAAAACCGTCAGCCCAGGACGTCGCACTGCCCGCCTCACCCAATGCTCGTAGAAATCCAGAATCTTGTTGAACATCCGGTTGAAGCGGGAGTTAAACCGGTCCATCCAGGACAGGCCAGCCGCTGCGGTCGGCTCAACTTCATAGTCTTTCTGTTCATGCTCAGCCCCGTGAGGCACGGCCTTCAGGAAGCGCGAACAGAAAAGAGGAATCACCGTCATCGCTACCACATACGAGGCCAGCAGCGACAAGCAGAATGCGAGTGCCAATGCCGAAAACAAGAACTTTGCGACGCCGTAGAGAAACACGACGGGGAAAAAGTCGACTACGTCCACCAGCGTGGCAGCCAGCACCGCCAGGCTCACCTCCGAGCCACCAACCTCGGCGGCAACCATGGGCGCAGCGCCCATTTCCAGATGGCGGTAGATGTTCTCGAGTGAGATCACTGAATTATCGATCACGCGTGAGAAAGCCAGCGCCATGCCACCCAGAATCATTGTGTTGATGGTCCCGCCCATCAACGCCAAAATTACAAACGCCGCCAGCGCCGACAACGGAATCGATAACAGCACGGCTGACGTTGCACGAAAGCTTCCCAGAAAAATCAGAATCATCAGGCTGGTTAAAACCAGGCCCAAAAATCCTTCGTGCAGCACGGTATCAATCGCTTCTTTGACATAGACAGACTGGTCAAACACAATGCTGGTGACCATCTGCTTGGGAATGTCGTAGAGATGTTTAATCAGCTCGCGAACCCCATCTACCACCGCGATGGTGTTGGTGTCTCCTCCCTGCTTCATAATAGGGATATAGGCAGAATGCTGGCCATCGATTCGAACGATGTTGGTTTGTATCCCGTGGGCGTCTTCCGCCTTTCCCACATCGTTGACGGTCACCCATGAATGTCCGTTGACTTTGAGAGGGACTTTGCCCAACTGATCCATGTTGTCGACGAGGCTGTTGGAGTAGACGAAATAATCGTAGGGCCCCATCTTCACGTCGCCCGCGGGTAGAATGAGGTTGGAACTGTTGACCGCGTTTACTACGTCCATCAAGCTGAGCTGTCGCGACGACAATTTATATGGATCGACGTAGACCATGACCTGTCGGTAGGTACCACCGAACACGCCCGGAATCTCAGCCCCCGGCACAACCGCAATCTGATTTCGAATCTGAAACTGCGCGTAGTCGTGCAGCTGCGTTTCGTTGAGACCCTCGCCCTTTACCGTGACCAATGCGACAGGCAAGCTTGAAGCATCGAACTTCAGCACAACCGGAGGCAACGTCCCCGGCGGCAGACGCTTCAGGTCCGCCAGCGCGAGATTCGAGAGTTCAGTTACATCGGCATCGGGGCTGGTTCCGGGCTGGAAGTAAATTTTGATGATGCTCACGCCCAGCAGCGATCTCGATTCCATGTGATCAACGCCGGAGGCCAGCGTGAAGAACCGCTCCAGAGGATCCGTGATGTCCGTCTCAATGTCCTCGGGCGGCATGCCGGAATAAAAAGTTGCAACCACTACCTCCGGCAGATTGATCGGCGGAAACAAATCGACCGGCATGCGCGCCAGGCTCGTCACTCCGATCACCAGGAGCACCAGGCAGATGACGCTGATGAAGTAAGGATTTCGAATTGAAAACCCAGGCATAAACCTTATCCAATCATTCCTGCGAACTTTGCCGGCAAACTGCCGGAGCTAAATTACTGCGTATTGCTCTCGTGGTACTCCATCATTGCGACCTGTTGCGGGTGAACTTTCTGACCGGGTCTCAAGCCGCTGCGGTCGCTGACAACGACCAACTCCCCTTCGCTTAATCCAGAAACGATTTGCGCGTCGCTGCTGGTTTCCATTCCAACTTGCACCTTACGTTCTTCCAGTACTCCGTCGCCATTCACGACGAAAACGTGCGTCGTTTCACTGGAGTGGCTCACGGCTTGCACCGGCACGGTGGGAACGTTCGCTGCCTGGTCGAGCTCAAGCTCGGCATCGGCGTACAAACCCGGCAGCAAAACGCGTTGCGGATTCGGTACATCGACTTCGGTATGCATCGTGCGCGTATCCGACCGCACGTCCACCGAGAATCGAGCTACTTTTCCGGGAAAGGTCCGATTGAGCGAGGGGACGCGAACATTTACCGGATCTCCGATGCGAATGTAGCGAACATAGGACTCGGGGACCGGGATGACCAGGCGAAACAGATCGTCTTCCGATAGTTTCACCAGCGGTATGGCTTGCGTGCTCGAACCGGTTCCGGCTTGCACCAGGGTTCCGAGGTTTGCATAGCGTTCGGTGACGATGCCGGTAAACGGCGCGGTGATTTTCGAATAGTCGTAGAGACTCTGGTCGTGAGAAAGTTTCGCGCGGGCTACGGAGAGCTGGCTCTGCGTAGCTTCCAAAGCGGCCTGTCCGGCATCGACTTGCGAGGACGCAGCCAGGTCTTTCCCCTGCGCATCATCCACTTCCTGCTGCGCCACGATTCCGGGCTGGCTCTGGAAAACTCCGTTTAAACGTGTGTATTGCAGATGGAGCGCGTTGTACTGCGCCTGATAGCGCTGTAGTTCGTGCTGTGCTCTCGTTACCTGATTGTTCGCGTTCTTGATTTCGGCTTCATCCTCGTGCAACTGCGCCTCAAGCTCAGGAATCTCAAGAACGGCCATGACTTCTCCGGCTTTCACGCGAGTTCCATAGTCGACTGACAACTTCTTCACATAGCCGGATTCCTTTGCGTACACGTCGATCTCTTGAAACGGCACCAACTCAGAGGAGAGAGTGATTTCCCGGCCTAGAGATTTTTTCACCACCTTGGTTACGCCGACGGTAATCGCAGGTCCACTCGCTTCGACCCGCTTGTCGTCGCCTCCCGAACATCCCGACAGATAGACGACACCCGCGACCGCAACCGCCACAAGAGCGCAAGTAATAAGTCGACCGCTCTTGTGTCGCTGCGCCGTGTTATTTCCAGCTTGCGCCATCGCTTCCCTCTTGGCCGGCTCTCTTTGCTGCGTCCCGCCGGCGATATTCCCGATTTGTCACTACCCTAACTCCTTCATAACCTCGCTCAGCTTCGCTATCGAAAAGGAACTGGACTTGCAAAACTCGATCACCTTCTGCTCCGCCCGCCGCATCCTGGACGCCACTTGGGGTGCCGCAGTCGCGATCTCCGCCGGAATGTTGAGGACCCCGTGCCGATCACCGTGCAGAAGATCTCCCGGACGCACTTCCATACCACCAACGATAATCGGTGTACCAACTCCAAAAATGTGGGAATAGGCATGCGACACGGAGGTACTTCCCCCAAACAACTGAAATCCTGAGGGGAGGATCGACGGCAGCTCGCGCACCGCGCCATTGGTCAGATATCCGATGCAGCCCAGCGCTTTTAAGATGGCGGCGTGCACGTCCCCAAGAAACGCTCCCTGCCCCGGCGGATCGTCCATATCCTGCAGAACCAGGATGCGCGGCGCAGGAACTTCAAGAATGCTGTTCCAGAAACCGGCGCTGTCGTGAAAGGTGCCGCCCTTCATCGGCGGTTCGCCGCAGCGGAGTTGACCGGTCACGGCATAGCCAACCATAGGCGGTGCATCGGGAAACATGCACCGAACCTTGGCATTGGTGAAGCCGGTATTGCGCAGCCTGAGGTTAAATGTCTCGACTGCATTCGCCACCATGCAGGTGTCGAACTGGCGAAGAGCATCCAACTCTTGTTCCGTCACCAAAGGTCTAACAGCCATGCGTTGTTCCTTTCGGCAAGGCTTTCCGATGAAGTGTGCGCGTCCCGCGAGACTTAGTGGGCCGTTCACAGATGACATGCGCCACCGGAAAGGAAATGATTTAGTTCCAGGGCCGGATAACTGCGTCATCAACTAACTGCGAAGTACTTTATATGAGAGATGCAGAGGATGGAGGAGGCCGGTTGTATAAACTTTTCTCAAAAAAAAGGCCGGGTATCGGAGGTCCTGCCGGTGCAACGCGAGGATAAAAGGTAGCCACCTCTAGGATGGCCGGGAAGAACACGGGAGGAATCCACGTGGCAGCATCTTTACTCAAGCGCTGCCGGGACGTCTGCGGCGACGAATGCTTATGCAAAGTGGTTGTTGCATACGCCGAAGAACTACCCGCATAGCAATAGCGAGTAGCCACGCTCACGGTAAGTGCGCACACGGCGACCACAACGATCACAGCGCTAAAGAGCCTGCAGCGCACATCTTCGATATTCGTGAGCCGGAGCATCGCGGGCCTTCGCAAACTACCTGTTTCTTAACATACAGAATTCTAATGCTCGCAGGCAAGTGGCAAAGTATGTGGCTATAACCACAAAGTAACCGAGCTTATGACTGGCAAGCATTCCTTCTCCGCAGAAGAGTCCTAAATTATCATTCGCTCCATGACACTCCCGTAACCACGCGCGCGGATGCGCCCCATCGTAGCGCTGTGTATATTGAAAATTCGTGCTCCTGCAAGAAAACATTCCGCTCGCGCCGCTCACCACCTTCAAGATCGGAGGTCCGGCGAAGTATTATGTCGAGGCCGCGACCCCCGGCGAGGTACAGGAGGCAGTGACTTTTGCACGCTCCCGCGACTTGCCTCTTTTCGTTCTGGGCGGCGGCAGCAACCTAGTAGTCTCCGATACAGGTTGGCCAGGGCTGGTACTGAAAGTCGCACTGCAAGGCATTGAACAACGCAATGGACACGACGAGAACGGCTCGGTGATTTTCGATGCAGGAGCAGGGGAATCATGGGATAGATTTGTTTCCCACGCGGTGATGGCCCGTTGCGCCGGGGTCGAGTGCCTGAGCGGCATTCCGGGCAGCGTGGGCGGCACACCCGTACAGAATGTCGGCGCCTACGGACAGGAAGTCGCCGACACGATTTCTTCCGTCGAAGTTCTCGACCTGAAAGATGGCGAGGTGCGCGAACTCTGCCGCGAGGCCTGCGGTTTCAGTTATCGCGCCAGCATCTTCAATACAACAGAGCGCGGACGATTCATCGTTCTTCGCGTCACTTATGCGCTCACGCCCGGCGGCAAGCCGCGCATCGCTTATGCCGACCTCAAGCGGCATTTCGAAGGCCGCGAAACCACGCCCGATCTCGCCGAGACGCGCGAAGCGGTGCGCCATATCCGCGCACTCAAAGGGATGTTGATCGTCCCCGGCGACGCGGATTGCCAGAGCGCGGGTTCTTTCTTCAAGAATCCTGTGCTTTCGGAAACGGAACATGAACATCTGAAACAGTGCGCGGCCGCGCGGGGATTGACCGTCCCGAGCTATCCCGCGCTCGAAACCCGCAAAAAGGTCTCGGCGGCATGGCTGGTCGAGCGCTCGGGATTCAACAAAGGATTCGGCTTCGGGCGCGTCGGCATTTCGAGCAAACACGCTCTGGCAATTGTGAACCGCGGCGGCGCCACGTCCGGCGAAGTCATTGCGCTGAAAGAACAGATACAGCAACGCGTCGAAGAAATATGGGGCGTGAAGCTGGAGCCGGAGCCGGTTATGATGGGGTTTTAGTTCGGGTCTTAGGCGCTAGGTCTTGGGCAAGAATCAGAAAACTAGCGCACCCTAAACACCCGAAGCCTAAGACCTATAACCTAAGACCTGAATCACTCGGCGCCGCCCCAGTTCGTGACCCTGCCTTGTGAGCGAGACCCCAATGAGGGGTGGGTGCAACGATCCGGCTCCGACGGCGCCTCAATTTACTCATCGGCTAGTCTTGCCGCCTCTTTAAAAATTGCCACAAACATTTCTCGCGTAAGCTTGCCCGTCTGAGTATTTTGATTCGACGGATGGTAAGACGCGAGTAACACCTTACCATCGGGTAACCGGTAACTGGCGCCATGTTTGAAGAGAAAACTCTTGAAGAGAAAACGCTCGGAGAGGCTGGGTTGGCGGTTGGGCAGCAAGCCTCCGCGTTTCAGATAGTTGAGATATGCATCGAAACCAATCTTGCCCAGCGCAACCACCACCTTCACTGTTTTTAATCCAGCAACCTCACGGTCGAGAAAATACGAGCATTCCGCCAGTTCCTGCGGGGTCGGCTTGTTGTCCGGAGGAGCGCAGCGAACGGCGGCCGTAATGTAAAGATCTTTAAGCTCAAGGCCATCGTTGCGATCGGTGGCGTTGGGTTGATTGGCAAATCCGGTTTCGTGCAACACGGGAAACATAAACGTGCCGGAAGCATCGCCGGTAAACGGGCGTCCAGTGCGGTTTGAGCCGTGCGCCCCCGGAGCCAGCCCCATGACGAGCACTCGGGCCTGGGCGTCGCCAAAACCGGGCACGGGCTTTCCCCAGTATTCGCAGTCACGATACGCTCGGCGTTTTTCGCGCGCCACTTGTTCGCGATATGCCACCAGTCGCGGGCAGCGAGTGCAGCCGATCACTTCATGGTTGAGAACTGTGAGCCAGTGGGGCATTCGGGAAACTGCAAGCCGTTACAGGACTTGCATTCCTCAAGCTACATGAAATCGTCGCGCTCCGTCTCTTCGTGTCACAGACGCATCGCTGCTGCTTTGCCAAACGGTGTCTTGCTCTGGGCACTAGACGGGAGCCCTGGCGCGCAGGCCTTCCCAAACTGGCAGGTAAGAAGTCCATACGGCACGAAGAGGCCATCGACTCCGTTGGACAACTCTGCTAATTAAGAGATACAACGGCGGGGGAAGGCCTGTGACGCAAGTAACCGCGTCCCGGTTCTAATCCCAAGTGCGCCCCCAGGCATTTCAGCCGCGCAAGTCTAAGTGCTTACATCAAAAGGAGTTCTAGCGCGTATGGAGACCCAGGCGATTTCCTCCCCTGTGGAGAGACTCACCAAAGAAGCGCCAAAACGGCAAGCGGGCTATGGCCTGCCCTGCGCGAAGTGCCACAAATACTTCCCCGCCGACCTCGAGGTCTGCCCAATCTGCAAAGGCCGGGAACGAGTCTCTCCCGTCGTCGCACCCAAAATTAAGAAGCCGGTTCAGTCTGAGACCTCCGTGGCTGCTTCATCGACCAACGTCGCGTTGAAACAGGACGTAAAGGAATCGCCGAAGTCGGAGTCCTCGGCGTTGGTTCGGCCAATAGAAACCAAAGTGAAAGATCAGACTGTCGACCAGAAGAAGTTGATTACAGCGTCGGTGGTAGCCGAGACTCCCGCCGCCATTGAACCCGCGCGAGCCAGCCTCGTATCGACACCACCCGTATTGATACAGAAAGAAAAGGAGTCGCCGAAGCCCGAGTCCACGACATTCGCTTCGCCGGTAGAAGTCAAAGTGAAGGATCAACCTCTCGCCAAAAAGGAGCCGGTTAAGAGTCCAGCAGTTGTTGAGCTTCCCGCTGCGGCTGAACCCGCGCCCGCCAGCCTCGCATCGACACAGACCGTATCGACACAGACCGTATCGACACAGACCGTATCGACACAGAAAGAGAAGCAATCTCCGAAGCTAGAATTTCCTGTAGTCGCTCCGCCTGTAGAAATTAATGCGAAGGATGAGCCGCTCGATCGCAAGGAGTCGATTACGACTCTGGTGGTCGCGGAAATCCCGGTCGCCGTTGAACAGGCGACTGCCAGCCTCGTATCGACACAGCCCGTATTAATACAGAAAAAGAAGGAATCTCCGAAGTCAGAGTCTCCGACATCTACTCCGCCGATAGAAATCAAAGCGAAGGAGCAGCCTCTGGAGAAGAAAGAGTCGATTACGACTCCGGTGGTTGCAGAGATTCCCGTCGCCGCTGAACCCTTGCCTGCAAGCCTCGTAATGACGCAGCCCGTACCAACACAGAAAGAGAAGGAATCTCCGAAGTCAGAGTCCCAGTTGCCTCCGCCAATCGAAATCAAAGTGAAGGATCAGCCTCTCGAGCAGAAGCAGTCGATTACGATTCCGCTGGCTGCTGAGCTTCCCGCCGCAGTTGAACCCGCGCGCGCCACCCTCGTATCGACACAGCTGGCATCGACACAGAAAGAGAAGGAATCTCCGAAATCAGAGTTCCCGGTATTGGCTTCGCCAACAAAAATCAAAGTGAAAGATCAGCCTCTCGATCACAAGGAGTCGATTACGATTCCGGTGGTTGCTAAGCTTCCCGTCGACGTTGAGCCGACGCCCGCCAGCCCCATAACGACCCAGAGAGCAAAGGAATCTCCCAAGTCGGAGGCTCCGGCAGTCATGTGCCTCAACCATCAACGGAATAACGATCAGCCCCAGAAAGAGCCGATCGCGATTGCAGCCCTCGTCGAAGCGCAAGTCTCTGTTCCCCTGCCGGCTGCGGTGGCCCCGATGCTCGAAGAGAAGGAACGCACCACTAAATCGAAACCTCCGGCAGCCGCTCTTCCAATACATCGCGAGACCGAAGAACAGCGCCGAGATAAGATCAATCAGGCCCTGCGAATCGTGATTCCGATGCTGGTCGAGACTCAAGTTTCTGAGCCAGCGCCAGTAACTGCGAAGCAGGAAGTGCTTGAGCAGGAAAAGAAAGAACAAGCTCCGATGTCGGCTTCTGAAGTGAAGGTCGTCGAAACGAAGCCCGTCGAAACGAAAACCATCGAAGTGAAGACCGCCGCGTCACCCGCCGTCGTCGATCAGGCAACTCATCGTCCCAACGAGGAAAAATCCAAAGCAATCGACAAGCGCGTCGACGCCCCGCAGAAACCCGCGGACGTCAACGCGCCCGTGGTGGTACATGTCAACCTTGGCGAACTGCGCGCTGCAAAGAGCACGCCAGAGCGTGCGTCCGCGCAATTGAAAGAAATGGAACAGACAGAACCGGAATCCAGCAGCTCGGATATTGCGTCCGACGCCGATGACTCCGAACCGCTGGCCCCAGTTGGCGGCCGTAAGTTAGACCTTGTGACCTTCGCTCTCGGCGTGGTGGTTCTGGCATGCGCCGTTTTGCTGATCACCTTGGCTGCGATTCGATTGATGCCGCGTCACGCTTCCGAACCGGTTCGCAGAGCGAAGCCCGCCTACAGCAGCGCGCCGCCAACCGCGGATCAGAATATTAACGCTTCGACTCCTACTCCACCACCCGCAGCCCCTGGCCCGGTAAATTCACCGTCTTCGGATTCTTCGCCTGCTGTAGCGCCGGCCGCGGTGCCTGCGCAACCTCCAACCACCTCGGCGAGTAACCAATCGGCGTCTGCGAGTTCAGCACGGGTTCTTACCCTGTCAGAGGGACTGGCGGAAGGCAACTTACTCTATCGTGTGGAGCCCGACTATCCGGAAGAAGCTCGCCGGCAGGGAGTGCAGGGTCCGGTCGTACTCGACCTGCACATTGGCAAAGACGGTCTGGTACAAGGTGCGGATCTGGTGAGCGGGCATCCTCTTCTTGCGCAAGCCGCAACCGCCGCCGTAAGGCAATGGCGCTTCCGCACTCGCTACGTAAATGGCAACGAAGTCGAAATGCAAGCCAGAATCACCCTGCACTTCGCGCTTCCGACGCAATAGGCCACGATGTTTTTCTTCTATCAGGCGTTCGGAAAATGACTTACGCTGGATAGCATTCTTGTCATTTGCCTGCCCGGGAGGACGTCGGGCCATGGCGAAGCGCAGGCCAAGCCCCCGGCCTACTGCTGCATGATCTAAGCGCCTTAGTTAGATGCGCCCGAGCAGAAGAAGAATGACCACAATGAAAAGAACCAGCCCCAGGCCGCCGGTCGGAGCATAACCCCACTCCCGGCTATGCGACCATCGCGGCAGAGCACCCACAAGCGCCAACACCAAAATTACAATCAAGATAGTTCCAAGCATTTCTTGCTCCTTAACCTTGTATTCGTCATGATGCAGCCGTGCAGCCTCTCGCGAGGCTGCACCATCACGGCTGAACCGCTATAGCGTCACATTGAGTGCGACGTTCACACCCGGATACACCGGATTACACAGGTAATAGACGCCGTCTATGTCGATGACATAAACGTCTTGCGTGTAAAGCCAATTGCTCGGCCACGCGCCGGCGAATCCGAACCAGTAACCGCCGTACTGAAAGCGGTGATTGCGGTAGTCGCCTTCGCTAACCCGGAAACTGTGTTCGCGTCCAAAGTTCGCCCGGTAACGGTCATCGGGAATGCGGCTTCCACTGGCGCGCTGCTGCTGCCTTTCGGGCTTAGCCTCCGGTGTGCGTGGCTGTGCGTTTTTCTCGTCCGGCCTGGTATTTTTTTCTTCCTGCGCGCGGCCCTGTTCTTGCTTCACCGGCTTTTCCGGCTGCGCTTTCTTTTCTTTTTCCTCAGGCTTGGTTTTCTCTTCTTCCTTCTGTTCATGCTGCTCCTGTTGTGCATACACCGGAGCGACGATGGTGAGTGACAGCACTGCTGTGCCGATCGCTGAAAGTAGTCTCATGAGTGTTCCTCCATTACTGGGTGTGGACGCGGGCACATCGCCCGCGTCCGGCCTGCTTTAGCGCAAGCTTCCTGTCGTTGCATTCGCCGGAGTCCCAATTGCCTCGCCGGAGACAAGGAGTTCCACGCGGCGGTTCTGCTGGCGGCCCGCAGAGTTATCGTTGGAAGCCACCGGCAGGGTATTGCCGAAGCCTCTGGCGCTGACTGAATTTGTCGAGACGCCTTCCTGGACCAGGTAATCGCGTACAGATGAGGCGCGGTTTTCGGACAAAGTCTGATTCATGACATCGCCGCCGACGTTATCCGTATAGCCGCCGACTTCGATGTTGAGTCCCGGATAGGCGAGCAGAATGCCTGCGACTTTCGCCAGCTTCTCCCGTGCTCCCGGCTTCAAGGAATATTTTCCAGTGTCAAACAACACATCGGACATGCTGACGATGAGACCGCGCGCGCTGTCGCGAGTTTGAAGGATGGAATTCAACTGCTCAGACAATTTCACGCGCATAGCGGCTTTGTCGGTATCCGCCTGCTGCGCGTTCAATTGCGCCTGCTGTGCGGCGGCGCGGGATTGGTCCGCATCGGCCTGAGCCGCCGCAAGCGCGCTGGCGGATAAAGCCTGGTTGTTCGCCATGTCAGCTCTGGATTGCGCACTCGCAGCCTGCGCGTCGGTAGCATCGTTGCGTGCCCGGGCTGCGTCGGACTCTGCCTGAGCCCTGGCGTCCTGTGCATTTGCCGCATCCGATTCAGCCTGGCGCTTTGCCTCTCGTGCGCGCATCGTGTCAGATTCCGCCTGAGCGGTTGCGGCCTGGGCTGAGGCCGTGTCGGACTCCGCTTGCCGTTTCTGCCGCATCGCGTCATCCGCCTGATCCTGCGATTTGGCCTGCGCGTCGGCTGCATCCTGGCGTTCCATCGCCAGACGCACGTCGTCCATCTTCTTGACTGCGATCTCGCGCGCATCTTCCGCCGTTTGCACGGCCTCGCGGGCGATCGCGATCAGTGGTTTTTTGTCGACGTGCTTTCGTATGGCATATTCATCCGCCTGATCCATCAACTGCACGGCATGCTTGTAGCTGGCCCTGGCGTACTGTTCGGCCCCTTCGGATTGAGCGATGCGCAGCGCATTCCTCGCCTCGAAGAACTCCAACGGCAACTTGGCGTTCATTACCACCGGATCGAATTTGTAACCGGTCGGAATGTAGCCGCCGCGCTCCATCAGTTCGTACTTGGCATTCACCGCTTCGGTGGTTCCCTTCGTATCGTCGCGCACCACATTCTCGAGGATCACCGAATTGCTGGGCTGCCGAACCGCATAATAAGGTTCCGCAGTGACGATCAGTGCGAAGGCCTGAAGGTCGGTGCTTACCTGCAACTTGCTGCGATGGTTGTCGCCGACTAGCACTTCGCCCAGGTTTACAGCGCGGCCCTCTGGCGAAATCGCCCACAAAACGTAAGTGAGATACTCATTGCCGAATGTCGTTGGCTTCTGCAGGTCGCCAAATTCCGCGTCGATCACGATCGATCCGCGGTGGCTGTTCACTTGGGCCACGCCATTGGCGGAGGGCATCAAGCCGGTCCCAATGAAATCCACCTTGGAGTTTCCGGCGCGATGCTTGTAGTTGACCGCCTGCACGCTGCGGCTGACGACGGTGACGCGGAACACGGGCATCTTGTCCATATGCTCGACATGATCGACACGATCGGCATCACCGGTTCTTTCGGAATTGGTCTGAGCTGCTGCGGGCAGACTCAGGACGATTACGGCGGCTAAAAACAGTTTTGTTTTCACAATTACTCCTTTGCCAGATTGATTGCTGTGTTGCTTCGTCTAGCTAAAATGCGTCTCGGGCGTTTTTGAAGTGGCGCCCTTCTTATCCTTGATTATCCTTTGCCGACGTGAATGCCGGACAGGGAGTGGAACAATCCAAAAACATTCAGGAGCCACAGAACCACGGCGATCACTACGACGCCGTTGAGGATCCCTTTGATGGACGACTGCATGGGAATGAAGCGATTCACCAGCCACAGGAGTACGCCCACCACGACGAGAACTTCCAGGAGTTGAATTAAAGGCATGATCTTGAACCTTCCTTGTTTCACGACCTAGGGTTAAACGACCTTGTTTCAAAATGATCTAAAGTTCAGAGCCCGAGTTTCACGGGCCAAAGTTTTGCGGGTCGACACTTCTTATCCGCCTGGAAGTGTCGCCCTGATTGCATGTTCCAGGGTCGAATCGTGTGGGTCGCAGGTTCGCGGCGTACACGCGGATGAAGAACGCCGATTAGCTGGATGTGGTCGCTCCCGAGGGTTGGCAAGAAAGAGACCCAGAGCGACCTTAAGGATGAGAGCTGCGAATCAGCGTCGCAGCTCCGTCGACACACTCAACAGAATAAAGAGTGACAGGTACAAACTTTCCTGTCTGAGCAAGATAGCTCACACGCGGATATTAAGATTGCGCGCCTGACGTGTGAGGCCGATTAAATTGCGCTTAATGCTCACCAGCAAACTAAGACTTGGCACTGGTTTATAAGTCTTGCGCTCGCTGCCTCCGCTCGCAGTTTCCATTCTCATCGAGCCAGCGGAGTAGAGAGCGCACGCTAGCCCGAGCCAAAGCGATGGCACAGTCCGCAGCTCCGTAATAGATGTTGAGCGTGTCGCCATCGGGAGCCATCGTGTACCCGCAGGGAAACACGACATCGTCGACATCGCCGTGGACTTCATACTCCGCCTCGGGGCCAAAGATCCACGAATCGCCGCGCAGCAGGCACTTCGCGGGATTGTCAAGATCGAACAGCGCCAACCCTAAGCGATACAAACAGCCGGAAGGCGTATGTCGAACGCCGTGATAGATCACCAGCCATCCCCGAGAGGTCTCTATCGGCGGGGGCGAAAGGCCAATCTTGTTGGCGTCCCACCAGGCGCCGCGGCGGGCTTCCAGCATGAGCCGGTGTCGGCCCCAATGGCGGAGATCAGGAGAATAGGAAATCCAGATATGCGCTCCTAGGTTGGTTGCGGGACGATGAATCAGCGCCCAGTATCCATCGATTCGCCGCGGCAATAGCGCCGAGTCTTTGTCGTCGGGCGGCATGATCACGCCGTAACGCTCGAACGTTCGGAAATCTTTGGTAAGAGCCAGAGATACACCCGGCCCACCACGTGAATAGGATGTGTAGGTAATTACGTACTGCTGCAGTTCGGGCACGAAAGTGATCCGCGGATCTTCGATGCCCCAGATCTCCTCAGGAAAACTTTGCGGGTCAGGCATCAGCGTCGGTTCGCGATCGATCTCCCATCCATCGACTCCGTTGACCGAGCGTGCCACGCACAGATGCGAGAGTCCGCGGCGATCTTCCACGCGGCATAACAGCAAAGTTGAGCCATCCGCCAACAGCGTCGCCCCTGCGTTAAAAACGCTGTTGATCGGGTAAGGCCAGTCTTTCTTGGTCAGGATCGGGTTCGAGGGATCGCGAACCAGAAGCGGCTCGAAGCCCGTACTCAAGATGCTCACAGGTTTCTCTACGGGGATGGTCAAGACGAAATCTCCTTTGCCTCAGACTCTTGCAGCGCACGCATTTCGAGCAGCGCCATCAAGAACGATAGCGTCGACTCCGCACCTTGATTTTCGTTGGCGCGATCCGGATGAAGCCCGTCGCGGCAGCCGCCGGTTTCGGGATCATAAAGCGAAATCTGTAGATCGTTGTCGCCAAGAAACCAGTTGAAGGCCGACCATGCTGCAGCGCGCCAGCGAGGGTCGGCGGTAACACGGTAGGCTTGCAGGCACGCTGAAACCGCGCCCGCGGCTTCAACCGGCTGTTGATCGAAACGAGCCTTATCGCCATCCTGTCGATAGAAACCCTGCGAGCCGATCGGTACAAAGTGGCCGCCAGCCTCGCATCTCTGCGTTTCCATTAACCAATCCAGCGCTTCCAAGCCAGCGGAAACCATGTCCTCGCTCCCGGAGGCGGAGCCCACGACAATCAAGGCTTCGGGCAGCCTGGCGTTGCCGTAGGCAATCACGTTCTCAAACCACTTCCAGTCGGAACGCCGGATCGACTCATACATATCAAGCAGTCTTTTGGCCAATGCGAATCGAACGTGTTGGGCATCGCGATCCTCGGGATAGGAGTGGAGGTACTCCTGAATTCCGAGCACGGCATAGGCGCAAGCGCGAGGACTGTAGAATTCGAGAACTGCGGGCAGCGAGAATTCGAACAATCGTCCGGCCGCGCCCCGCAATCCGTGACTTGTGGAACGAGCCAGGACGGTCCCCAGCGCCCACAGGGCTCGCCCATGAGCATCCTCCGATCCCTGCTCTTCCATCCAGCGGTGGTCGTACCCCATGAAATTTCTGAACCTCTTCTTCTCGGGGTTGAAAGCGTGCAGAAGGAAAGCCAGATAGCGGAACGGCCAATCGGGATTCAGCGATTCGGAATTTGCGGCTCGCTCGCCGGGCAGCGGTTCGTCGCTCAGTCGCTTGTCTTTCAGTTGCTGCAGCAACACTGTAAATATCAGTGCACGAGCGTTATCGTCCGTGGTATATCCCTCGGTACGATTGGGGATGGTGAAGATGGCGTGCTGCAGTATTCCGGTATCGTCGGTCAGCGCGTTGATGTGGTCCAGTCTTAACTCAGGAAGCTGATTCGACATGTCCTTGCTCGTGTGGGCCGAGAACTGCACTCGAGGAGACACCATGCGATCGCTGCGCGCGCGCGAAAAACTCTCCATGTAACCCTGCGCCACTCGTTTCCAGACCATCTCGCGGGCGAACAGATAAGCGCGTTTCCGCATGGCATGGCGTATCGCGGGAGTGTCCAGAAGTTCGATTGTCTTTTGCGCGATGGCGTCGGGATTTTGGAATGGAACCAGCGCGCCCCGGCGATCATCTAACAACTCCAGCGCGTGCCAATATGGAGTCGAGATAATTGCCTTGCCCGCCCCCAGCGCATACGCTAGTGTTCCGGAGACGACCTGCGCTTCGTGGCGGTAGGGAGTGATGTAGATGTCGGCCGCGCCGATGACCTCGGCCATTTCCTCTGGGCTGGCAAAGCGGTTGTGGAAGATTACCTGCGACCCCACTCCCACTTCCTTCGCTAGAGCCTCCAGGCTAGCCCGATACTTGTCCCCCTCGCGACGAAGGATGTGAGGATGAGTCGCACCCGCGACGATGTAGACCACATTCTTATGCCTGGACAAGATTTGTGGCAGCGCCTGGATCACGTTCTCAATTCCCTTGTTCGGTGAGAGCAGGCCGAACGTCAGCAGCACCGCCTTCCCTTCCACACTGAATCGGTCTTTGTGAAAATTTGGGTCGAGAAAAGGCATATCCGGAACGCCGTGCGGAACCATATCGATCTTGCTGCCCGGCACCTTGAAAATTTCCTGCAGAAACTGGGAAGACAGTTGGCTCATCACGATCAGGCGGTCCGACAACTCCGCAATCTCCTGCATGACTGCCATCTGACCGGGGTTCGGTTCGCGAAGAACCGTGTGCAGCGTAGTGACCAAGGGCATCTTCAGGCCGCGCAACAGATGCAGAATGTGGCCTCCCGCCGGCCCGCCGAAAATTCCATATTCATGCTGCAGGCACACCATGTCGATGTTGTTGAAGTTCAGAAATTCAGCCGCGGCCCCGTATGAAGTCAAGTCGTCCTGCGTGAGCGCCCATCGCACTCGCGCTGGATAGTCGTAGCCCTCGCTTGTATCGTTCACTGGCATCGCCGTCAGCCGGGCTGTCCCATACTCGGCGACGATGGCCTCGCACAGGTCGGTGGTGAACGTAGCGATGCCGCAGTGGCGAGGAAGATAGTTGCCGATCACCGCGATCCGGCTGGGCAGAGACGCCTTAGGTTGCGAGCGAGCGCGGACAATAGGAACGGCCTCCCGCATCCTCGGATGGTCGCTAACCACTTCCAGGGTGAGCTTGGGAAACAACGTATTCGGAAGAGACATTCGTGCCTGACTTGTAAGCAAAGGGATTGCGATCGACCACACTTCAAGGTAGGAGGCAAGCTATCGCTGCGACCGATGCAAAACCTGCCTCTGGCCAGTATTGAACAAGATTGATTCGCGGACTGGTCAGAATTGACCAGTGTGGTAGTCGACGATGATGCATCATGCGGCTATGAAAACGCCGAAAGATCCCACCATGGCCGTTCGGTGTCCTACCTGTGGAGCTAAAGTCGGCGAAAAGTGCGAACTCAGTACGGGCCAGCCTCGCACCTCTCCTCATCGCGACCGCCGCCTGGCGGCCTTGGAGATGTAAGGCAAAATTGCCGCCGGTCTTCTGAAAATCTGGCAATAGTGTGCGAAATTGCTCACTTTCAGACCCCGCAAAGACTTATAATTCCCCATCTATGAAATCGTCTGCGGCCGTAAATGCAAACCGCGGATTCGACCCCGACATCTTCCTCGCGACGATAGGCGATGGCAGGAAGATTCTGTTTGTGCTCAAAAAGCAGGCGATTTTCGCGCAAGGGGACGACGCGGATTCCGTTTTTTACATCCAGAAGGGCAAAGTGCGGCTCACCGTGGTGTCGCAAGCGGGTAAGGAAGCGACTATCGCCATTGTAGGCGAGCGGAATTTCTTTGGCGAGGGGGCCCTCGCAGGCCAGGTTCTGCGCATGGGTTCGGCTGCGGCCATGACGGATTGCGACCTTCTCCGCGTGGACAAGAAGGCAATGATGGACGCCTTGCACCGCGAACACGCGCTTTCCGACATGTTCGTAGCGTACCTGCTGGCGCGCAATATCCGTTACGAAGAGGATCTGGTCGACCAGCTCTTCAACTCCAGCGAGAAGCGGCTGGCCCGTGTCCTCTTATTACTGGCTCATTTCGGTAAAGAGGGGATTCCCGAGACGGTCGTCCCGAAGATCAGTCAGGAGACCCTGGCCGCGATGGTTGGCACCACACGCTCGCGAGTCAGCTTCTTCATGAACCGCTTCCGCAAAATGGGCTTCATCGACTATGCCGGAGGAGCCGAAGGCGCTCTACAGGTTCATAGTTCGCTGCTCAATGTTGTTCTGCACGACTAGAGTTCCGCACACTGCAACCCGGGTGAACCTGGCTCTCTTACACCCTCTCCTCTAGCTCGCGGAACTCTTTTGGTATGTTTGCGGCTCGCCTCTGCGTGGAGCTGCGTAAGCTGCCGGGACGCGTGTCTAGGTCTGCTTTCTTCTGATCAATAGTGCTCACCTGGGGAAATCGTCTGAATGCAGCCGCGTGAGCAATTGTGCACAGCCAACGGAACGGGAAAGGGAGATTATGTGGGAACACTAAGAAAAACTGGTGTCATCCCACCGCCCCTAGGAGGACCTATGTGGATTCTTTCAAAGCACGCACGACAAATAGCACTGGCCCAAGCTGAACTTGAATCGTTAATCGTGCATCGCACGGCAGAGCTGCAAAACCTATCGCAGCGGCTGCTTCAGGTGCAGGATGAGGAGAGGCGGAAAATAGCCCGCGACCTGCACGACACCACAGGCCAAACCCTGGCCGCGCTGAAAATGAGCATTTCGTACCTCCAGGAGAGCTGCAAACAAAACTCGGCAGCGCTAGCGGCTGCTTCGGACATTGAACAACTGGCTGATCAGGCCATCGAAGAAATTCGAACGACGACATACCTGCTGCATCCACCATTGTTGGATGAGGTTGGCTTTGCTTGTGCTGCCGAGTGGTACATCGACGGATTCGCCAAGCGGAGCGGAATTAAGGTAAAGGCGGACATCGCGAACTCGCGTGAACGCCTGCCGAAGAAGATGGAGATCGCTCTCTTCCGTGTGTTACAGGAGAGCTTGACCAATGTACATCGCCACTCCAAGGCTTCGGATGCCAGCGTCCGTTTTCAACACCAACCCGAGGCTGTGATCCTGGAGGTACAAGATTTCGGGCAAGGCATACCATCAGAACGGTTGAGCGGCCTGCGGCAGGCAAGTGCAGAAATGGGAGTCGGCCTTGCTGGAATGCGCGAGCGACTGCATGAACTGAACGGGAAGCTTGAAATAGAATCGGATGATAATGGAACGAGCATGCGGGCCGTAATTCCACTCTATGCAATTGCTCAATTTCAGAGGGCAGATTGCGGGCAAATCGCGGCCTCCGGGTAGGATCGCTAATAATGGGTCGGCGCGAATCGACCGACTCGTCGCCATCGGTCGGACTACGCTTGTTCCTTAACTGACATGGGGCGGCTCTGCAGGAAGTTGATGATCAGTGCGCTATTTATTTGCAGGCCACCGTTGTAGCTGACGAAGCCCTTCTTCCTGAACCCGCTCATAAATTTGCTTACCCTTGCGCGGGTGGTCCCAACCATCTCCGCCAAAGTTGATTGGCTTACTTTCAGGGGATACTCGGGCTTTGATTCCTTGGTTATTTGCGCAAACAACAAGAGAACCCGCGCGAGTCGCCTTTCACTGAAATTGAAGAATTGATCTACCAGGTCCTCCTCGATTCGAATAATCCGGGAGAGCAGATATTCAACAAAAAGTGCCGCAAACTTCGGGTCGCGCTCGAGCGTGCGAATCGTGCTCTGCTTTCGCAGGCGAATGATATTTGACGGCCCAATTGATCTCGCCGTACAAATCCGCAGAGATTGCCCTCCCAGGCAGCCTTCGCCAAAAAAGCTGCCTCGCTGCAGGAAGGCGATTATGGCTTTCTTGCGACGAGTGGAAACAGCCGTGAGCTTCACGGTGCCGCTCTGAACGTAGAAAACAGCATCGGCTGTGTCGCCCTGCGAAAAGATGACTTCCTTATCTTGGTAGTCATGAACCGTCATCCCGGCATGGAATTTCTTGCGGAAAACTGCGGGACTGAAACGGAGGGTACGTTTACTTGCCATTCGGGACAGGGCAATCGTACCGACGAGGGACCAAACTCGTCTAGATGTTCAAAATTGAACATTGCTCGCTCACTTCGGCAAGGAGGGCGTTCCTGAAACCGTATTCCCCAAGATCGATCAGGAAACGCTGGCCGAAATGATAGGCACGACTCGTTCGCGAGTTAGCTTTTTTATGAACCGGTTCAGGAAATTGGGTTTCATTCACTATAACGGAGGTCTGCAGGTCCACAGCTCGCTGCTTAATGTAGTTCTGCACGATTAAGCGCCTCTACATATGCGGTGGTCAGATGATCTGACCTGCGGGCGCTCACGGGAGCCCATTCAATCGGCAACAAATGACGGACACATTCGGGTTCGGTTGGCCCGCTCTGCCGATGACCGCACGACAGACACATTGCTCCCACCTGCCTAAGGCCAGTCTCTTTCGATATTTCATTCTCGCGGACCGCAACTGCTCCTGCGATCACCGGACCGGCACACAGGTCACAAGCATACGCGGACAAGTGAAGATATTGTTTTCTCATGAATCCCTTCCACCGTAAAACATCCGTCACAGCGTAAGCTTTTCAGGATGTGGGTTCTGGTCAATATCGCTCGCTTTCTGAAGACTCCCTGAACAGCGATTTTGTAGCTAAGCTCGACACTCAATCACCCCTGAGATCGCGGGCGCGGTCGATTCCCGATTCAGTCTAATTCCCGCGGGAAACCACCAACCGAGCACAATTGACCAGCTATCGACCGGGCCCCTGTCGAATAATGGTAGTTGTGAAAACTGAAGAACTCACGCTGCGGCACATCCTATCGGTTCGCTGCCCTATGTGCCGGGCCAAACCGAAGGAACCGTGCACACTGACCACGGGACATCCATGCGTCAAAACGCATCTCGCCAGAACACTAGCCGCCGCCAAAGTTCCCCGCCCGGATAACTTTGGCCGAGCCGCTCTGCGATCCCTCGAAACCTATGCCCGCCGCGGCCTTCGCGTATTTTTCCCCCGCACATAAAATCGTTTGCCGAGATCGCGCGACCACGATTGTGCTCTGCAAACGCCGCTAAACTGCCCGCCTCCCGCTTAGCAGGTTGATAACGAGAACCACTAACGCCACCACCAGCAGCAAGTGGATCAGGCCACCCGCCACATGAAGGCTGAAACCGAGCAGCCAAAGAATCAGAAGCACTACGAAAATTGTCCAAAGCATGTTTGTTCTCCTTGTTCTCGTTTCTACTTAATTCAAGTCTTGCCTTCGTTCACTAAGCGTTCCCGAACGCCTTTCCACACTCCAAACAACTTCGTCCCGAACGCGGTGTAATGAGATGGCAGAACGGGCACATTCGTTGTGATCCAACTTTTTGAGTTGCTGGCCTCACGGACGCGCTTGCCCTGAAGGAATCGGTAATGATCCCGAGCCTTCTGCGAAGACGATCGCGAAACCCACCCATCGTCATCGATTCACCGACGCCCTTTCTGCCTCTCTACCATGACAGGCAAAAGGCTGAGATGCTGTGCAGGATTGCTCACAATCACCGGAACTTCGCAGACACGGTGAAACTCGGAGAGCAGCGTCGCTGTTAAAGGGCATAGAAGTGAGCAATTTAGACCAGCTATCGTCTCGAGGTTGAGCGATTATGTTGACAGAGACGAGCACATCTTCTCTCTCTTTCAGGTCCTCTGAACTAAGTCAGCCCATCTGAAGTTTTCTCTCCTTAGTTCCACAGCTCTGAAAGGAATCATTCATGAAAAAGACAATCTCACTGTTGTTGATGGGCCTCATTGGCATGGTTGGAACCTACGCATTTGCCGGATCGGACCGGGAAGATACCGTTGACCGCATGCAGAAATCCGTCGAAGTTCTTCAGTCCATCATGTCAACCCCGGACAAAGGCATCCCTGAGGAAGTGTTGAACGGCGCAAAATGTATCGTCGTCGTGCCGAACCTGCTCAAAGGTGGCTTCATCTTTGGTGGCAAGCATGGACGCGGTGTAGCCACTTGCCGCACGGCAGATGGCTGGAGTGCTCCCGCATTCGTCTCGGTTGGTGGCGGAAGCTGGGGATTGCAGATCGGTGTTGAAGGCGTGGACCTGGTCATGCTGGTCATGAACGATCGCGGCCTGCAGCATCTGCTTTCCACCAAGTTCGAACTCACCGGTGAAGGATCAGTAGCGGCGGGACCAGTCGGCCGTCACACTTCTGCCGGAACGGACATTTTGCTGAACACGGAAGTGTTGACCTACTCGCGCTCGAAAGGCATATTTGCCGGCTTGACGTTGGAGGGCGCGGTAATCGAGCAGGACAACGACTCGACTCGCGCCATCTACGGCCACCACATGATGTTCCGCAACATTCTTTCGGGCAAGGCATCGACTCCCGCCAGCGGACAGGCATTTGTGCATGCTGTGTCCGAAGCAGGACACCAGTCGCACGTCGCAGAAGCCCGCGAAGACAACAAGTAGTAGTCGGAGCAGAAAGCTGAAGACTTCAGCGCAGGCGCTCTGGACCAGTCAACAACTCAAAAGCCCCGCGCAAGCACAGCTTGCGCGAGGCTGTTGACAGAAAATATTTGAAGCCGGGAGCTTCCAGGCTATGTTACGGAGTAACTGTGTACACCGTCCCGCAACCGACCACCTCGGTGCCGTTGCTGCACTGCCCATTGCCTCCGTAATAAGTAGTCCCGTAGAGCGCTCCTTGGTCGAGGATCACTCCGGAACCATATGGTCCTCCTCCATCACTGGGTAGTCCGGAGAAGACGTGAAGCACCGTTTCGGTTGCGGTTGACGGCACGAACTCGAAAACAACGCCGCATCCCAGGTAGGGATACATAAAGCTGCATGCCGAGGCTTCCCCGCCACTATTGGCGGTACCGTAGAGCTTGTCCGGGCCGGCAACGGTCAATGGTCCGGGAACGGCTCCGTCCGCGCCGCCCGTAAAGTTGTACAGGACTGACTCGGTCCAAGTGTCGCTCGTATCGGGAGCAATTCTAAAAATCACGCCGTATGTGGATTGTCCTCCGCCTGCGGTGCCATAAAGCACGTTTGGCTTTTCGCTGGAGACGATGTTGCCCGGAAAGCCTCCGTCTGCGCCGCCGGTGAAGGCATAGACCAGTGTGTAGTTCCAACTCCCGTTCGCCCGCTTGAGTTGAAAAACCGTGCCGGTGTAGTTGGATGAACCGCCCTCAGCCGTTGTGCCATAGATAGCTCCGCCGCTGAATGCGAGGGAGTTCGGTGAAAAGCCATCGGTGCCGTTGAAGGTGTAGAGAGTCTCGAGACTCCAGGAATCGTTCTGCTGGGCCGGGTGCTTTAATTCGAAGACGGTTCCGTTGGTGGTCGGCCCCGGTCCCGTGGTCCCATACAGATTGCCGGAAGGATCAATCAGTAGATTGCTGTCTGGCGCCTGTCCGTCGAAGCCATTCTGGAAGGTATAGAGGATCGTGTAATTCCACTTGCCGCCTGTAGACGGGCTTAATTCGAAGATCAGGCCGCATCCGCCCGAGCAAGGGCCGTCGCCCCCTTCGAGTGTGCTGCCGTAGAGATTGCCTTGCCCGTCGAACGCCATCTGGGCCGAAGGGTAGCGCCCGTTCTTGCCGTCGAACACGACCAGGGACTTTTCCTTCCAGGTACCGTTTTCGCTCGCCAGCTGGAATACCGCGCCATCCGGGAACTTTGTGCCGTCGAAAGCCGTGCCATATAAGTTTCCCGCAGTGTCTGCGGTCAGGCCGGCAAAGGGATTGGAATAATTGGTGGTGAAGTTGTAAATGACGGATTCTGTCGCGGAACTTTGATTCGGATCATCTTTCGCAACATCGTTTGCACCATTGCCGGCAAAGGCGCTGCCTGCCAGCATCAGAAGTGCGCTGAAAAAGGTTAAGGCGGGGCGAACAGACGTAAACAAAGACTGCGGGGTTTTCATAGCTTGCTGCTCCAGAAGGGTTGAATTGAGCGGGCCCATGAGATGCAGCGCAAGCGCGGGACGGTTGCCGCAAGGGCCTGTGCTACTCGAGGATTCTCGGTTTGTTTACAGTCGATATTAAAATTGTGTGAATGCGAGTCTGAACTGGAGGAAGATTTCAGTCACATACCCCAGACTGCATCTGCATCAGGAATTCGTTCATTTCAGAGTTCGTGAGGTAGCTACTTGGCGAGACGCTCCAGCAGATCGCGGTTGCTGGCCACCGGCTGCTCAAAGGCCTTCATCACCTCGGTGCGGGCTAGGTCCTGTGCCGGAGCCACGTTGCGCAGATAGAACTTCAGCGCCTCTTCTAGAACGTGCCGCTGCGACTGGCCATTGTGCTTGGCGGTCGCGACGAACTCTTTGTAGAGTTTCGCGTCGATCTCAGGAGTGAATTTCTTGGTAGACCCCATTTAGAGGAACCCTTTCTCAATAATTCCAGCCATGAGCCAAGTGAAATCAAGGTAAATCTTGTTCACACTTTCAGGCCGCGGGTAGTGAGCCGGTTCCCATTGGGTTACAACAACAGCCCAAACACATGTACTTGACACCATATGCCTTTAACGCCATACTGTGAACGTGTTTATTTCCACCCGGAATTCGAGCCTGAATTCGATTCGCTTGAGCCGCAGGTTCAGGACGAACTGATGGCGCAGGCCGGTCTGCTCGCGGAATTCGGCCCACAACTTAAGCGCCCGGCAGCCGATACTCTTCATGGTTCCAAGCACGACAACATGAAGGAACTCCGCTTCAAAGCCGCAGGTGGAGTTTGGCGCGTGGCCTTCGCTTTCGACCCTGAGCAGAAAGCCATATTGCTCGTGGCGGGAGACAAGTCCGGCGGCAGCGCGAGGCGATTTTACCGGCAGCTCATCAAAACCGCGGACGCGAGGTTTGACCGTCACCTTGCGTTCTTGAAGAAAAGACGTTGAAGGAAAGGGACCCGGCAATGAAGACGTTGGAACAGAAAATTAAGGAGCTGAATCCCAAGCGGCGGGCGAAGATTCGGGCTCGCACCCGCGAATTGGTCGCGCGGGAAATGTCTCTGCGGGAACTCAGGCACGCCGTCAACAAAACGCAAAAGACCGTGGCCCGCACTCTCAAGATGGGCCAGGATGGGGTCTCGCGCCTCGAGAAGCGCAGCGACTTGTTGTTATCTACTCTGCGAAATTATGTGGAAGCGGTTGGGGGCAGCCTTACGCTCGTGGCTCAGCTTCCGAACCGAGCGCCGATTGCCATCGGCGGGGTGGGAGACATCGTCGCGGCAAAAGAAAATGGAAAACCAAAGCGTCGCGCAGTTCACCATGGATAAACCAAGCGCGTCGCAAAAATCCCATTGAACTGGCATCCGTGCCGCCCATCCGTCGAAAACCGCGACGGATGGGCAGCCACCGGTCGTGGTGTTGCAAGCATGGGCATGGGCTGGCCCCCTGCAAAGCCCAATGGTGATGACTGTCTTCTGTCATTCACTTTTTGATGACCGTTGCCTGTTAGGGAATCGGCGGAACTTCGTCGACGTGGAGGAACTTCTGACATTCTTCGAGTGACAGGTTTCGGGTGACACGGCTGCGGGCCAGAGACATCAATAGACCGATACTCATGGCGTAGACCTGAATAATCTTATTATCGCCACCGGAAAGAAGTATTTCGCGGTTTCGATCCCAAGCGACGCATCTCACCATGGGAGCGTCAATAGTGCAGATTTCTCGGCCGGTGTCCACGGCCCAAACCTTCACCTTGTTGTCCGCAGATGCTGAAGCAGCTAGCCGTCCATCGCCAGTCAGCGTCACATTCCAAACAACACTAGAGTGACCTTTAAGGGTACGAAGCTCATAGCCGCCAGCCAAGTCCCACACCTTGAGAGTTCTGTCCCCGGAAGCAGACACTGCAAGACCCGCATCGTCACTCAACGCTACGCCCAAAACACCACCGAAGTGGCCTTCCAGGGTACGGAGCTCACGCCCGCTAGACAAGTCCCAAACCTTGAGTGTTCTGTCGCGAGAACCGGATACTACCAGGCGCTGGTCCGCACTTATGGCCACCGCCCAAACTTCGTCAGTGTGACCTTCTAAGCTCCCAACCCCTCTTCCGGTAGCCACGTCCCACACCTTCAGCGTCCCATCCCGAGAAGCGGAGACCGCCAGCCGCCCGTCCTCTGTTACGGCCACTCCCAACACAGCATCAGTGTGACCTTTCAGCGTTCGCAGTTTTCGCCCACTGATTACCTCCCACACGCTTAGCGTGTTGTCCGAAGAAGCAGAGATCGCCAGCTTACCGTTCTCCGTCAACGCGACACTCAAGACGTTGCAGCTGTGACCCTCTAAGGTGCGCAGCATTTGCCCGCCCCGGACGTCCCACACCCTCAGCGTCTGGTCCGAAGAACAGGAGACCGCCAGCCGCCCGTCCCTACTCAGTGCGATCCCATAAACTATACCCGTGTGGCCTTCCAACGTACTTAGTTCTCGCTCGCCATTTACCTCCCACACTTTAAGGGTTTCATCTTCCGAAGCTGAGATCGCTAGTCGCCCGTCCCCACTGAGTGCCACACCGCTGACTATCGACGAATGGCCCTTGAAGGTACGCAGCTCGAGTCCGCTCTCCACCTCCCACACTTTGAGAGTGCTGTCAGCAGAAGCCGAAACCGCTAGCCGGCCGTCTCCGCTCAGTGCAATGCCCTTGACAGAGCCAATGTGACGTTCCAGAGTACGCAGCTCGAGTCCGCTCTCCACGTCCCACACCCTCGGCATGGTACGTTGCGAAACCGAGACCGCCAGCCGCCCGTCCCTACTCAACGCTACGCCATTTACAGCTTCTGTGTGGCCCCCCCAGGGTCCGTACCTCCTGCCCGGTCTCCACTTCCCATACCTTAAGCGTCCCATCCCGAGAAGCGGAGACCGCAAGCCGTCCATCGCCACTCATCGCCACCCCATCGACATCCCAAGCGTGACCTTTCAAAGTGCGGAGTTCACGCCCCATGGGCACATCCCAAACCTTGAGCGTTTTATCAGAAGAAGCAGAGATCGCTATCCTCTCGTTCTCACTCAACGCCACGCCATTGACCCAATCAGTGTGGCCCTCCAGCGTGCGCAGCACGCGCTGATGAGCCACGTCCCACACCTTCACGGTGCCATCCCAAGAGCCGGAGACCGCCAGCCGCCCATCGCCACTGATCGCAACGCTGGTAACAGCATCTGTGTGGTCTGCCAGAGTATGTAGCATGCGCCCGCTGGCCACCTCCCACACCTTCAGGGTTCTATCGGCGGAAGCGGAGATCGCCATCCTCCCATCTTCGCTCAACGCCACGCCATAGACCGGACCAGCATGTCCTTTGATGGTCAAGCGAATTGGAGATCTCAATATGGCTCGATGCAGAGCGTCTTCCGCTTCGGGGAGGACCTTGTCAGCAGCTGAACGAGTAGTTTCCACCGCGTGCATCGCGAGCAGGATGCCGCACTCCGGGTCTTCTTCGAGGCTGAGCGTCGAAAATGCCACCCGCTCGCGTGCGGTGGCTGTCCGTGCAAGTCGTTCCTTCTCTGTATTCAGGTCTTTGAGGCGCTGAATTTCGCCTGCTTCCCACTCCTCGCTTGCCCGGATGTACTGTTTTTGAAGCTCAGTAGGGTCGCGGTCCTTGATAGTAGCCGCCTGCGCCAACCATCGAACGGCCTCTTTCAATTCCATTCCATGTAGCAGAAAGCCTTGATCACGATTTTTGGATTCCCACTCGGCTGCTCGCACCACTAACTGGGTATGTTTGTGCTCCCAGTCGAAGTTGGTGTCAAGGGCTTTAATCAGCCGCTCAAACGTCTGCTCGAAACCTAGATCCGGGTAATCAATCCACTGAACCTCCGCCAGTGCTGGATCTAGTTCTTTAGTCTCAACCGAGTGGTAAAGAATTGTGAGAAGTCGCTTGTTATTAGTAACGGCATAAGAGATTTCCTGCCCGCACATCCATGACTTGACGGAATCAGGGCTGATGACGAACAGGAAGTTGTCAGCGGTTCCAATAGCCGCAAAGATCTCCGCCCGCCACATGGTCGAGTCTGGAATATCGCGCCAGTCAACCCATGTGTCACGCTTCAACCTCTGGAGCGCGGCATGGATGTCGCGGACAAATCCCTTGTCTTTCCGCGCATACGAGATAAACACCTCAGCCATGGTCCGCTCCGGAAGTTAAAGATTAAGCGAAATCTTAGCATCCGAGCATCGTCCGGCTAAGGGTTCCGCGCGGGTGTGAGTGTGGCAGTTTTGCCGTTCCTTCCTTCCACCCCATAGCCCGTTTGACCTTAATCTACTTCTGTCTTTACACTCAAATTAACGCTGTATGAATTTGGTCCCGTCGGTTTGCTCAGCCGACCATCCAAATGCAGCGGAGTGTGAAAGGCGAATTGTGAGCCCCACAGAAACTTCCGAAGTGAAGAACGACGCTAAGAACGAAACTTCCAGCAAAGATAAAGATAGTGTCAAGCGCGAGATTTCCGTCGAGATTCCCGCCGCCGAAGTGACCCGCGAAACCGAGTTGCAGATCCAGCGCTATCAGAAGAGTGCGCGACTGCCGGGCTTTCGCGCTGGGCACGTGCCGGCTTCTATCATCAAGCAGCGCTTTGGCGACGGCCTCAAGAACGACGTGATCGAGGCGCTTGCGCCCAAACATTTCCGCAAGGAAGCTGAGAAGCAAGGTCTGATTCCGGTTTCGCAGCCACGCATTACCGATCTTCACATGCACGATGGCGAGCCTCTACGCTTCAAGGCGACCTTCGAAGTGTTGCCGGAGATTCAGGTCGAGGGCTACAAAGACCTGCGCGCCGACAAGCCGGAGATTACCGTCACCGATCAGGAACTCGAAGACGCGCTCAACAATGTGCGCGAGCAGCGTGCCACCTACACCACCGTGGAAGGACGGACTCTCGTTGAAGGCGACTTCGCTCAGGCCTCAATGGATGGCAAGCCGAAAGATGGCAAGGATGTCGCAGAGGCCAGCGCCAATCCCGTGCACATGGACGACGTGTTGATCGAGATCGGCGGCAAGAATACGGTGCCGGAGTTTACCCAGCACCTTACCGGCGCTTCCGCCGGCGAAGAGCGCACCTTCGATGTGAGTTACCCCGAAGATGTCTCCGACAAACGGCTGGCCGGCAAGACTTTTGTCTACACGGTGAAAATCAACGGCATCAAGCAGAAGAGTCTGCCTGAGCTGAACGATGATTTCGCCAAAGAACTGGGTGAGTTCACCAGCCTCGACCAGGTTCGCAAGCAGATTCGCGAAAACATGGAAGCGGAAAAGAAACACAATACCGAGCATGCCGCGAAAGACAAGCTGGTTGCCGAACTCGTCAAGCGTAACGATTTTGAAGTTCCCGAATCTTTAATCGACCGCCAGATTGACTTGCGTCTGGAACGCGGCTTGCGCGCTCTCGCCGCGCAGGGCATGAAGATGGAAGACCTCAAGAAAATGGACCTGCCCCGCCTTCGCGCCGGTCAGCGGGAGCAAGCGGTGAACGATGTGAAATCCTCGCTGTTGCTGGAACGCATTGCAGACCTGGAGAAAATTCAGGTCAGCGACGAGGAAGTAAACCGGGAGGTGGAGGCTCTCGCGAAGCAATCAAAACAGACATCCGAAGCGGTGCACGCTCGTTTGACACAGGATGGGGGCCTCGATAGAATCCGGATGAGAATCCGCAGCGAAAAGACCCTCGACTTTTTGTATCACCAATCCGCGTAGTCACTTAACTAAGACGCGGATCACTTTCGAACCTTCCCCGAGCAGCGCAGCAAACGCGTGACTCCGGGGTGGAGTGTGGCAACGTCCGGTGAAAGACATAGTTAGATAGGTCAGGCAAAATCATGAAATTAAACGATCCGCAAATGATGCTGGTACCAATGGTCATCGAGCAAACCGGGCGAGGTGAACGCGCCTACGATATTTATTCCCGGCTGCTTCGCGATAACATCATTTTCATAGGCACGCCAATTGACGACAACATCGCCAACCTGGTGATCGCGCAAATGCTGTTCTTAGCCCAGGAAGATCCCGAGAAAGACATTCAGCTCTACGTCAACTCACCCGGCGGCTCGATCACGGCTGGCATGGCCATCTACGACACCATGCAATACGTGAAGAATGATGTCATGACACTGTGCGTGGGCCAGGCAGCCTCGATGGCGGCTTTGCTGCTCGCGGCGGGAGAGCCGAAAAAACGGCTGGCTTTGCCCAATTCGAGAATCCTGATCCATCAACCTTCCATGGGAGGATTATCAGGTCAGGCGACAGATATCGACATTCATGCCCGCGAAATCCTTCGCATGCGCGAGATTACAAACCAGTTACTAGCCAAACATACGGGGCAGAAGCTCGACAAAGTGGAGAAAGACGTCGAGCGCGATTTCATTATGAATGCCCAGCAGGCTAAGGAATACGGAATCATAGACGATATCATCTATAAGACCGGAAAAGCGGTATGATCTGCCTTCGCGCTTGAATCTGAACTCGATGCACTTGGAAAATCGCGTGTATCGAATTGGGAAAAGCAGCGCGATGGCGGCATGCGGGGAGATGTTTGCACAGAATCCCGTTCTCGCCGCGAAAGAGCTTTGAGGAGTAGAGCCGAGTGAAAAACAAATCGGGAACCGACGAGGTTTTGCGTTGTTCGTTCTGCCACAAGTCGCAGGATGCTGTGGCCAAGCTGATCTCGTCGCCCAGTGACTATCCCCGCGCTTATATTTGCGATGAGTGCGTGGCCGTCTGCAACTCGATTCTGGAAGACGATCGTACCGCCGCTCCGGCAGCCGCCGCTCCCAACCAGCTGCCCAAACCCCAGGAAGTTAAGACCTTCCTGGATGAATACGTGATCGGGCAGGAGCACACCAAGAAAAAGCTCGCAGTCGCGGTTTACAACCACTATAAGCGCATCTTCATGAACCGGCAGAAGACCGCCGGCGACGGTGTGGAACTGAGCAAGTCGAACATCATGCTCATCGGCCCCACCGGGACGGGCAAGACGCTGCTGGCGCAAACGCTGGCTCGCATGCTCGACGTGCCTTTTGCCATCGTCGACGCCACCACGCTTACCGAAGCCGGCTATGTGGGCGAGGATGTGGAGAACATCATCCTCAAACTTCTGCAGGCCGCCGAGGGCGACGTGAGCCGCGCCCAGACTGGCATCATTTATATCGACGAAATCGACAAGATCGGGCGCAAGGACGAGAATCCGTCGATTACCCGCGATGTTTCCGGCGAAGGCGTGCAGCAGGCTCTGCTGAAGATTCTGGAAGGCACTGTGGCCAACGTTCCGCCGCAAGGCGGGCGCAAACACCCTCACCAGGAATTCACCCCCGTCGATACCACCAACATTCTTTTCATCTGTGGAGGAGCGTTCGTCGGCCTGGAGAAGATCATTGGACGGCGCGTTGGGAAGAAGTCGCTCGGCTTCCGCGGCGGCGAAGAAGCGGACAAGGAAGACGCGGCCGTGTCGCGCAAGCGCAATTATGAATTGCTCAGCGAGATCCAGCCTGAAGATTTGATCAAGTTTGGTCTGATTCCTGAGTTTGTCGGGCGTCTGCCGGTGGTCGGAATGTTGGAAGACCTCGACGAGTTTGCCCTCATTGAGATCCTCACTCGTCCGAAGAACGCCATTGTCAAGCAATACCAGCGTCTGTTCGAGTTCGAGAATGTACGCCTGAAGTTCAGTGATGATGCCCTTCGCGCCATTGCCCGGCAAGCCATGGCCCGCAAGGTCGGCGCGCGCGGCTTACGCATGATTCTCGAAGAGCTGATGCTTGACCTGATGTTCCACCTGCCAAGCCAGAAGAAACTGAAAGAGTTCGAAGTTACGCGGGAAATGGTTGAGAAACGCAATGCCAGCCTGGCCATGATGGAAAAGGCCGGGTAGCCAGCACGGAAAAGGGAGTAAACTGTTTACTGTGGGTTAGGGCGCGGGAAGCGGCGCGCACGTCATTCAGCAATTACCCAGGGAGATTGAGTGACCACATCCAAAGAAAAATTCGAGACCAGAAAGTTGCCCATGATGCCCATACGGGACGTGGTCATCTTTCCTTACATGATGACGCCGTTTGTGGTGGGACGCGAGTCTAGCGTGCGCGCCCTTGAAGAGGCGCTTGCCGCGGACAAGAAGATCTTTCTGGCGACTCAGCACGATGCCTCCATCGACGAGCCCAAGTCCAATGAAATCTATCAAGTGGGGACAATTGTTAACATTGTGCAGAGCCTTAAGCTGCCCGATGGAAATATTAAAGTTCTGGTCGAGGGTATCGAGCGCGGCCGCCTTCTCCAGGCCACCGACGCGGATGGTTTTATGCAGGCTTCAGTGCGAGTGGCCCGCTACCCCACGGAGATGAATGCCCAGATCGAAGCGGGCATGCAACGCGTGACCACGCTGTTCGAGCAGTATGTAAAGCTGTGCCAAGCTTTGAACTACGAGACCATGATCTCGGCCGTTCGCATGGAAGATCCGGCCAAGCTAACCGACATCATCGCCGCCAATCTACAGCTCTCGATTGAAGAGAAGCAGGAACTGCTGGAGATTTTTGACCCTTCCGAGCGCCTGAACCGTATCGCCGACGTGCTCGATGTAGAGATCGAAAAACTCAACGTCGACCGAACCATCCAGTCGCGCGTGAAGCGCCAGATGGAAAAAGCGCAGAAAGAGTACTACCTCAACGAAAAGATCAAAGCCATTCAGAAAGAACTGGGCCGCGGCGAAAAGAGCGAGTTCGACGAACTGAAGAAGAAGGTCGAATCCGCCGGCATGCCCAAGGATGTTAAAGACAAGGCGCTGCAGGAATTAAAGAAGCTTGAAGCCATGCCGCCCATGTCGGCCGAGTCCACGGTTTCGCGCAACTACCTCGACTGGCTGCTGGCCGTGCCGTGGAAGAAGCGCTCCAAAGAAATCCGCAACATCGCCCGCGCCGAAAAGGTTCTGAACGAAGATCATTACGGTCTGGAAAAAATCAAAGAGCGCATCCTTGAATTCCTTGCGGTGCGGCAGTTGGTAAAAAATCCCAAGGGATCGATTCTCTGCTTTGTCGGCCCTCCGGGTGTCGGCAAAACTTCGCTGGGCATGTCGATAGCCAAGGCGACCGGCCGTAAGTTCGTCCGCATGTCGCTCGGCGGGGTGCGCGACGAAGCTGAAATTCGTGGCCATCGGCGCACCTACATCGGCGCCTTGCCGGGCCAGATCATTCAGATGATGAAGAAATCCGGCACCAAGAACCCGGTCTTCATGCTCGACGAAGTCGACAAGATGTCCATGGACTTCCGCGGAGACCCATCCGCCGCTCTGCTCGAAGTGCTCGACCCCGAGCAGAACTTCATGTTCGTCGATCACTACCTCGACGTGGAATATGACCTGTCACAGGTCTTCTTCGTAGCCACAGCCAACGTGATGCACACCATCCCTCCCGCGCTGCAGGATCGCATGGAAGTGCTGCGGCTGCACGGTTACACCGAGCAGGAGAAACTGGAAATCGCGAAGCAGTTCCTTGTCAAGAAGCAAATGGCGCAAGCCGGTTTGTCGGAAAAGAACGTCAAGTTCGCCGATGACGCCATCACCACGCTGATCCGGGCCTACACTCGCGAAGCTGGAGTGCGCAATCTCGAGCGCGAAATCGGCAACGTCTGCCGCAAGGTCGCACGCAAGGTTGTCAAAGAAGGTGAAAACTACACCATCGCCGTGACCGGCGAAAATGTGACAGATTTCCTCGGCGTCATCAAGTTCCGCGACACACTTGCTCACGAAAAGAGCGAAGTGGGATTGGTCACGGGCCTGGCATGGACCGAAGTCGGCGGCTCGATCCTCAGCACCGAAGCGACCGTCGTCGATGGCAAGGGCAAGCTCACGCTCACCGGCAAACTCGGCGACGTGATGCAGGAATCGGCGCAGGCTGCGCTTTCTTACGTGCGTTCGCGGGCACACCGTCTCGGTCTGACTCGCGATTTCTATCGCACTCTCGATTTGCACGTCCACGTGCCCGAAGGCGCCATTCCCAAGGACGGTCCTTCGGCTGGCATTACCATTGCGACCGCAATCGCCAGCGCTCTCAGCAAGATTCCGGTCCGCCGCGACTTGGCCATGACCGGCGAAATCACACTGCGCGGCAAGGTCCTGCCAATCGGCGGTCTCAAAGAAAAGCTGCTGGCCGCGCATCGCGCCGGACTGTTCGAGATCATCCTGCCCAAGGACAACGAGAAAGACTTGGCCGAGGTGCCCGAAAATCTTCGAAACGCCATGAAGCTGCACTTCGTCGACACCATGGACCAAGTCCTGCAGATTGCGCTGGAATCCCCTCTGCCCGCCCTCCACGAGGAAGAGACCGCACAGCCCATCGCACCTCTAACATCCAGCACGGGAGATAGTCCGGCGGCGCATCAATAGAAGCTTCTTCCGCTGCACCAACCATTCACGGCTGTCATCCTGAGCGGAGTTGTCGTACGCGATAGCGCACGGCAACGCAGTCGAAGGACCCCTCTAACCTTTGACGTGACGAGAGACCCTTTAGGGAGTTTCCGCAACGAAAGCAGACCGGCGGATCGTCCCCATTTCCCACAAAGCGTTACAATAAGAAATTCCAGCATGTCCACATCCAACCAAAGCCAGATCACCTTCGAGAACGCTCCGGAGCAGCCCACTGAAAACGCTCAGGTCCGCACCACGGGAATCCTCCCTTCTCAGGAAATCAGCAACCTGATCGCGCGTGGAAACATCAGCGCCCGGCCCGCAATCAACCCCGACCACATCCAGCCAGCAAGTCTTGACTTGCGCTTGGGCGACATGGCGCACCGAGTTCGCGCCAGTTTTCTGCCGGGACCGAATAGCACGGTGGAAGCCAAGATCAAAGAACTGCGCATGACGCGAGTCGATCTCACGGGCGCGCCCGTTTTCGAAAAGGATTGCGTCTACATCATTCCCCTGCTCGAAGAGCTGAACCTGCCCGATAATATTTCCGGCAAGGCTAATCCGAAGAGCACCACTGGACGCCTCGACGTTTTCACGCGCCTGATCACCGACTACGGCACCGAGTTCGACCGCGTGCCGCCCGGCTACAAGGGCAAACTGTATGCAGAGGTTGTTTCGCGCACATTTACCGTCGCCCTCCGCGCGGGCATGCGCCTCAGCCAGTTGCGCTTTGTGCAAGGCAATCCCCGTTCGAGCGACAGTACGATCAGAGGACTGGATCGAGAAGAACCGCTTGTTTACATGGATGAAGACAGTCCTGGCAAAGCGCAGGTCGAGCGTGGGCTGAGAATTACTATCAATCTTGAGGGCGCGGACGCTTCGGAGATCATCGCCTATAAGGCAAAGCGATACGCACCAGCCATCGAATTGGACAAGATCAATCATTATTCGACGGAGGAGTTCTGGGAGGTCCGGCATCAAAACGCGAATAAGAATCTGATACTCGAACCGGGCGACTTCTATATTCTTGCGTCGCGAGAAAGAGTAAGCGTTCCGCCGGAGTTTGCCGCGGAAATGGTTCCATTTGATCCCTCAGATGGTGAGTTCCGCATTCACTACGCCGGATTCTTCGATCCCGGTTTCGGCTACGGCTCCAACGACATCAAAGGCACCCGCGCCGTTCTCGAAGTCCGCGCCCACGAAGTTCCGTTCTTAATGGAGCACGGGCAGCTCGTAGGCCGCTTGAACTATATGCCTTTGTTGCGTCGGCCGGACAAAATCTATGGAACGAATATCGGATCGTCGTATCAGCATCAGGCGCTTACACTGAGTAAGCAGTTCCGTAAGAGTTAAGTAGAAGCCGCTCCCTTGCCAACCCTCCCTGCCCCATAGCACACTACCTCATGAGGATACTGGCGCGATTTATGGCCTCAGCCACCGGTGCCGACCACTTCCCTGCTCCCACGCTGCCGGAAGTCGCCTTTCTTGGCCGCTCCAACGTCGGCAAGTCCAGCGTGATCAATACCCTCGTCGGAACCAAACTGGCCCGCACCAGTTCTACGCCCGGACGCACCCGCAGCATCAATTTCTTCGAAGTGCGGTGGCCGGGCAGGCCGCAGCCGGAGGTGATTTTCGCCGACCTGCCCGGCTACGGCTACGCAAAACTTTCGCGTGAGATTTCGCAGGAGTGGCCCAAGTTTATCGAGCCTTATCTTAACGAGCGCCCCACGCTGGCTCTATGCGTGGCGCTGGTCGATGTGAATGTCCCTCCGCAAGACAGTGATCGCCAGCTCTTAGATTTCCTTAATGCGTCAGGCCGTGACTTTCTGCTGATCGCCACCAAGAGCGACCGGCTTTCGAACAATCAACTGCAGAACGCGCTGAAAGGTCTGGCAGAAGCATACCCATCCGCGCCGGTCATTCCTTTTTCGGCCAAGACCGGCGCCGGCCGCGACCAAGTGTGGAATAAAATCCGCGAGTCCGCGACAAGTTTTCCTGCTCTTGCGTCCCAATCTTGAACCTTTCCGCTTACAGAAAAACACCCAAGCCTTTCGTCGCTACCGACATGGGCCTCCTCTAAATCTTCCCTCCCGAAGCTCCGTAAACTAAACACGCAGGCATAACGAGAGAACCAAGGCCCGCGATCCTACGGACCAAAATTGGAAGGGCAATCGAATCTACTGCATGCCGGATGAAACCAGCAGCGGCGCCTCGTATCTGTCTGCCTTGAAGCAGTCGGCCTCACCCACGGGCGCAGCGGCCGCACGAGCACCCGATCCCGCGCACCCCGCGAGGATCCGACCCGAGGCGGAGAAGCGCAGGAGCCCACGCTACCGGTGCCAAGGCAGCGCGCACCTGCGCGAACTTTTCAGCGGCGTGGCAACCTGGGCCACGTTCACTGATATCAGCATGCACGGCTGCTACGTGGAGGCAACCTCTACGTACCGGCTTGGAGCCTCACTCGCGCTCACCATCGAGATAAACAACTTCCGGGTTGAAACGAACGGGGAGGTGCGCGTTGCCTATCCGGGCCTTGGCATGGGGGTTTTCTTCCACGAAATGTCAGGAGAAAATCGCACGCGACTGCGCGAGCTGCTGCGATCTCTGTCGCGGCCTTCGGCGATTGTCGGACCGGGAACATCCGCCCAGAACGCAAGCGTTTTGCCGATGGAGGCCATGCCTCCCATCACCAACGCGAGAGCCGCGATTCAGGCAATGATAAATTTCTTCGAAGGCCGTCAACTGCTAACCCGGGAAGAATTTCTTCGCATTCTGCGCAAAAGCCAGAAACCCGAAATGTAATCTCTAACCCAGTCTCATCCTCATCCTCAACAACCCCGGGTTAGGTTCACGCCCGTCACTCGTTAGTCGTTGAACGTTCGTCTCGGCAGGCGCCACTCAAATGTTCACATGAATTGGTTATTATGAAATGCTATGGCGCTTTACCTGATCACTGGGATTGGCGGCTTTATCGGATCGTCTCTGGCACGTGAACTCTTGCAACGCGGCGAACAAGTCCGCGGAGTCGACAACTTTTCTACTGGCAGACGGGAAAATCTTACTCAAATTCTCGGTCACATCGACTTTCGCGAGGCTGACCTTCTCGATCTCGACGCCATGACGAACGCATGCGCGGGAGTGGATTATGTTTTGCATCAGGCAGCCATCCCGTCGGTGCCAAAGTCTGTGCTGGATCCGCTCGGCAGCAACCGGGCCAACGTCGATGGCACGCTGAATCTGCTGGTCGCGGCGCGTGATGCCAAAGTAAAGCGAGTGGTCTACGCAGCATCATCATCCGCCTATGGCGATACTCCCACGCTGCCCAAGCACGAGGGCATGACTCCCGACCCGATTTCGCCGTACGCCGTCGCCAAGCTGGCCAGCGAGCGCTACATGATCTCGTTCTATCGCTGCTATGGCCTGGAGACCGTGGCGCTGCGTTACTTCAACATTTTCGGTCCGCGGCAGGATCCCTCTTCCCCATACTCGGGCGTGCTGGCAAAGTTCATCACGATGATGCTAGGTGGAAAGCAGCCGACGATCTTCGGCGACGGCGAGCAGAGCCGCGACTTCACCTACATCGACAACGCGGTCGAAGCCAATCTGCTGGCCTGCAAGGCTCCCGCAGCGCAGGCGGCCGGCAAGGTGTTTAACGTAGCCACCGGACGGCGGATCACGTTGAACGAAACCTTCAAGCTGCTGCAAAATCTAACCTCGTACTCGGGCTCTCCGATTTATGGTGACGAACGGGGTGGCGATATCAAGCATTCGCTCGCCGACATTTCTTCGGCAGAAAGGAACATTGGCTACAAGCCCAAAGTAAATTTTGAAGATGGCCTGAAGCGGACGGTTGACTGGTACCGGAATTCCCACTCGTAGCCTCCCGCGTTACGTTAGTGATCTACTTCGAGATTACTCACGTGAGTAGAGTGGGAACCATGACACTCTCCTCGATGGTGGTTTCACGCGATTGGCAGGAAGTCAGCGTTCTGGAATGCATTCTTGGCGGCTTGCACATGGATGTTGCCGTCGAAAGCGAGCCCCAACAAGCTCTCGCCCGCCTCAACAAATCCAAAGTCGATGCGCTCATCGTTGACTGCGACCTGAATGGTACAGGGCAATTCCTTCGCGAATTGCAGCGTGACGCTCCGCGCCTGAACACAGTGCCGCTGGTCATCATGGGCAGCGTACAGGGAAAGCCGGATATGGAAAGCACCGGCGCAATGTTTGCATTCGACAAACCAATTTCAGTGGAGCAGGCGGTGCGCACACTTTCCGCCGCGCGCAACATGATTCTCGATGGACGCTTGCGCTACCACCGCGCTGGGCTCGAAGTTCCCGTAACTTTAAGCGGCCGCAAGCAGAAGCGCGTCGGGGCGCAATTGATCAATCTCAGCCAAGGCGGACTGCAAGTCCGCATGAACAATGGATTTGACCCCAGCGACCTGCAGCGCGTATCGTTTGCGCTGCCCGGAACCACGTGCGGTGTGAAAGCCGATGTCGAAGTCGCCTGGTCTGACGAGCGCGGGAACGTTGGCATCCGTTTCGCGAAAATCGAGTCGCAGATGCAGCATACTCTGCGGGTGTGGCTGGCTCAGCAGTATTTTGCGAATTAAAGCGAGGGAATCTCCCCCGCCGAGTCGATTAAGGGTTCAGTCCGTCAAGTCTTCAGTTCATCAGATCTTTAGTTCGTAAGATCGAACGATCCCTTCAACCTTATGTCGGCTGACGACGCGCCGATTAGTACATCGAATGTTCCCGGTTCCGTGACCCAGTCTTTTTTCTGCGTGCTGTAGAAAGCGAGCGCATTCTTGTCGAGCGTGAAGCTCACGGTCGTCGACTTGCCTGACGCCAACTCAACACGACGAAAGCCTTTCAACTCCTTCACCGGACGATCAACACTGGCGTGCCCATCGTGCACATACAACTCAACAACTTCCGCTCCTGCGCGCTTTCCTCCGTTGCGAAGTTTTAGGCTCACCTCAAACGTGCGCTCAGAAGAACCCTTGCCCGGCTGGATCTTCAAATCGCTGTAGCTAAAGCTCGTATAAGACAAGCCATATCCAAACGGAAATTGCGGCGTGATGTCATGCTTATCGAAGTAACGGTATCCCACGTAAATCCCCTCGGCATATTTCACGTGCAGATCTTCTCCGGGATAATTTCCGTAGGCGGGCGATTCTTTAAATTCGTTGATAAAAGAAAATGGCAGCTTGCCGGAAGGATTGACGTCGCCGAACAATACATCGGCAATCGCGTGTCCCATTTCCTCACCGCCAAACCACGCGTCCAGAACGGATGGAACATCGCTGACCCAGCGGCTCACATTGACCGGCGCGCCCGCGTTGAATATCACAACGGTATTGTGATTTGCCTGAGCCACAGCCTTAATCAGTTCATCCTGGCCGTCGGGTAAATCCAAAGTCTTGCGGTCAAAGTCTTCAGACTCAACCTTAACCGAATTTCCCACGAGCACAATTGCGGCATCCGCCTTCGCAGCCAGCGCCACGGCTTCCTTCTGCAATTGCTCTCGCGCTTCGGCAGTGTCTTTGGCAGGATCCTCGCCAGGCATCGATACACCGAGTGCATAGCTGACCTGAACACCGCTACCGGCTTTTTCCTTAATCCCGTCGAGCGGCGTAATCGCAGACTTAAACTTCACCAGAGAACTGCCGCCGCCGCCGGTCCGCGCAACAGCTGCATCGGGACCGATGACAGCGATCGATTTAACCTTGGAAGGATCAAGCGGAAGCAGATTCCCGGCGTTTTTCAGCAGCACGATACTCTCCGCCGATCCGCGCCGCGCCACCGCGCGCTGCACCGGCGTATCGATCTCGCTGGGCGGCATCTCGCTTCGGTCAAAAATACCACTGACAAATATCGTACGCAAAATGCTGCTCACGTTTTCATCGATCGTTGCCGCTGAAATTTTTCCGGCCTTCACGTCGGCCAGCACTTTTTCCTGCCATAGCCAGCCGCCGCCGTTGCCGTTTTTCTTCGAGTCCGGCTTCAACAGCCACGTCCTGGCCTGCTCCCCGCCGGGCATCTCGAGGTCCATGCCGGCGTTCACCGTGCCCGCAGTGCTGTAGGTGCTTCCCCAATCGGAGACCACCAAATTCTTGAAGCCCCACTGTTTTCGCAAAACATCCTGCAACAGAAATGCATTCTCTGCGCAATAGCTTCCATTCACTTTTTGATAGGCCGACATCACCGACCAGACGTCGGCTTCCTGCACGGCCGCCTTGAATGCGGGAAAATAAATTTCCTGCAACGTGCGCTCGTCGATGGCCTCGTCTACACGATGGCGTTCGAATTCCTGATTGTTGGCTGCGAAGTGCTTTACGGTGGCAATCACGCCTTCGCTCTGCACGCCTTTGATATAAGCCACACCCATGCGCGCCGCGAGATAGGGATCTTCCCCATAGCCTTCAAAGTTCCGACCCCAGAGCGGCACGCGCTGAATATTGACGGTGGGGCCGAGAATCATATTGCGACCAATCGCTCGCATCTCCTGGCCAATCGCCTGGCCTACGCTTTGCGCAACCTCAGGGTCCCAAGTTGCAGCGACAGCGATCCCCGCCGGAAATGCAGTGCTGCGAAACTGATCCTCCTCAGCCTTGGTTTTTGCCGAGGGACCGTGCCACGACCTGATGCCCATGGGCCCGTCGGCCATCTTGATCGACGGAACATCCAGCCGCGGAATCGCGACGCTTTCCATCCAGTTTGCTCCGCTCAATATGCCGGCCTTTTCTTCGAGCGTCATGCGTCCGAGAAGATCATGCACACGTTCTTCGACCGGCACCTTTGGATTCTTATAAGGAGCATTGGAAGGGACATCCTGGCACGGCGCGTCCACGACTCCAGCGCCTAGAACCGCCAGAACCAAAGCAAATATTCTGCTCAGCCTGCAGATATTTTGAGCCTGATAATTATTAGAAAGGATCACAAGGGTAGTCCTCAATTGGATTTGGAAACGAACAGTATTTCTCGGCAGCGGTTTTGCGTCCCACACATAGTACGACTCGCCACAACTTCAGCGACGAAAAATCTTGCACAATGCCGCAATGCACAGCTGCTCTCAAGCACGAGACTCGCCAGTAACCTGGATGGTTCAAAAGCAGCCACACAACGCTCTTACGTAAGATCATGTCCCGATGTGTAAGTTCCTGTCATTGCAAGTCAGATGAAATACCGTTAATTTACTGATAAAGCTGGTAAAAACCGGCTTGGAGCCGACTTGCTTCGGAGCAACGCGGCACAATGGATGCCGGCTACGCCAACTAGTGGATTGACAGGATTTTTGCAGACCGCCACACTCGCAAGATGAGTCTGGCCACGAATTTAAGATGGCGACAACTCCCGCCAAACCGAGTCTCGAGATGAGCGCCAGCCTGCCCGGAGCGCGGGTGCCCACGTGGCCGCATGATCGCGGCGCGGCCGCATCCCGGCCCCATTCCGCCTTTGAAGTAGGAGACTCCCATCCGGGCCGACGCGACGCACTGCAGGCGCTTCTGGCTTTTTCGGCGCTGCATCAGCAGATACGCCGGCGGCGGGCGCTCTCTCTGCCGAGCGATGGATTTGAAACCATCGGCCGCATGACCGAGTTCGAAGCCTCCGAGCAATTTGTGTTGGACGAAGTATTGCAACTGGTCGCGGAGCGCGCCGTTGCCATTACCGGTGCCGATGGATTGGGGATCGCTCTGGCCGAGAACAACGAAATTGTTTTGCGGGCTTCGGCAGGTGCGATCAAGCCCGACGTGGGCGCGCGCATCCAGCGCGACTCGGCGTTTTCCGGAGCATGTTTCCGCACCGCCCAAATCATCCATTGCCACGACACAGAGACCGATGATCGCGTCAACCTCTATGCGTGCCGGCAACTGGGCACGCGGTCGATGGTGGCCGTGCCACTGTGCGGCAGGCGTCGCGTCATTGGATTGCTGGAAGCATTCTCTGCGGAACCGTTCGGCTTCAACGACAGCGATGTCACCAGCCTTGGGCTGTTGGCGGAGTTAATCGTTGGAGCTCTGAGGCCCGAAGACGAAGATCGCTTCGCGGAATCGGCCGATGCCGCAGAAGCAGAATTAGACGCAGCACCGGTTGCCACGGCAGCGCTGATTCCGCTCGAAACGGTTTCGCCTAAAAAAGCTTCGGAGCCGATTGAAGCCGCAACGGAAGTAGCAGATAAGAACCAAGCAGCAGAAGAAAATGAAGTAGCAGAAGAAAATAATTCTGCAGCGCAGACAGCTGTCATCCTTCAAGAACCTTCAGCAAAGAACGACACACCGAAGGACACCGCAACCGACAACAACGCAGCGCTTCCGCCAGCCAAAGCCAAAGTAGCCGCCGAAACAACGATTCCACTTCCAACTCTTGCAGCCCCGAAGTCCGCATCGATAGAGCTGGTATCTCCAAAGATCGTAGTTCCCGAGACCGTAACTTCCGAGACCGCATCTGCAGAACAACGACAAGAAGAAGCGCTCGCAATCGAGGCTGCTCCCGAGCCTGCGCCTTCCGCACACCATCCCGGAATCTGGCTAGCAGCCGTCGTCGTGGTTGCATTACTGGCTGCGGGCGCCTGGTGGAAGTTGAAGAATGCGCAACTGGGAGAAGCTCTTCTTCAACCCACGCACAAAACCGTCACCAAGCCAATCGCAGTGGCGAAGCAACCAGCGTCTGCCGTTCCTTCCTCGACACCCTCAAACATTGAGGCACCGACGACGCCTGCTGCGGGCACAGCAGCACCCGGTACGGCCGCGACCGAACCAAACAGCGAACCCACGTCACCGCAGGAAACGTCGAAGCTGCCGCGGATCACCGGCATTCGCCATTGGTCCTCGGCGGATTCCAGCACGGTCGTGCTCGATCTCGAAGATCAAGTGCAATACGAAGCGCATCGGCTCAGCTCTCCCGATCGAATTTATTTTGATTTGCACGATACTTCGCTCGCACCTGACGTTGCCGGAAAAACCATCGAGGTCGGCGATGCGCTGCTGGCGCGGGTTCGCGTGGCACAGCCGGTCTCCGGTCTCACTCGCATGGTGCTCGAAACCAAGGGCAACTCGAATTTTTCTGTGAGCCTCGAGCCGAATCCTTACCGGCTGGTGGTGCAGGTTCGCAAGCTCGGCGTCGATCCGAAGGCTCAGGTAAATCTTTTTCCGGGAACTGAAAGTGATCGCGGCAAGTTGTTCGCCGTAGTGGTTCCTCCGCCCACTCATGAAGATTTACAACTGCGCGCGCGCGTTCCAAAGATGCGCATCGTGGTCGATGCGGGCCATGGCGGTTGGGACCTGGGAACCGTGGGCCGCAAGGGGTTGCTCGAAAAAGATGTCGTGCTTGAGATTGCCCAAAGGCTGGGCAAGCTCCTCGAAA
>Ga0307478_10000234_pt1 | contig 63803 bp, 64 predicted proteins | sample atmos_gasesECM4C_2_FD_203713 | JGI IMG/M metagenome (GOLD analysis project Ga0307478, IMG submission 203713) | Hardwood forest soil microbial communities from Morgan-Monroe State Forest, Indiana, United States - atmos_gasesECM4C_05 | ecosystem: Environmental > Terrestrial > Soil > Temperate...
CTCGGAATTCCTCGAGCTGGATCGAACCGTCCTGCCCGGGATCTCCTTCCGCTCCTAGCCGTGCTGCGTTACGTCATCGATCACTCGGATTGACCCGCTGACGAGGGCGGTCGTTCGGACGACCGTCGCCAACAGCTGGTCGTGGATGCGCCTCGACCTCCTCCTCCGATTGGTGCCACTCACACTGGTTCCGGTGCTGTTCGGCTGGCTGACGCGAACGCCGCTGAGTAATTTCGGGCTCGTAGCCACCCACCCACTTCGCGATCTCCTGGTGGCAATCCCCTTCGGCCTAGCGGCGTTTGCCGTCGCCGCCGCCTTCACCGCGTATCTTTCTCGGCGCAGTGGCCGCTGGTTCGTTCCCACCAAAGCAGACCTGTTGGTCCAAAGCGCCTACTACCTGCTGCTCAACGCTCCGATCGAGGAGTGGTTCTTTCGCGGATTTCTCCAGGGAGGGCTGGCTCGATGGTGGAACGCCCCCGTGCCCGCCCTGCTCGTCGCTACCGTCGTCTTCGGTGGATACCACTTTCTCGATCGCTGGGGCTGGCGTCCCGTGGCCGGCGCCACCGCCGCGGGGCTGACGCTGGGGCTCATCTATCTTCTGCAGCCGTCGCCGCCGTCGCTGCTGGCGCCGGTGCTGGTTCACGCCGCCATCACCTGCGGGTTCCTGAGCCTCGGGCCCTACCTTCTGTATCGCTGGGGTTTGTTGGGGCGCTAGCCTTCCTCGGGCTGGCCCAGCCACTCGCGCTGCTTGTAGCCCCAGTGGTGGCGGGCGTAGATCCTGCGGAGGGTGCCGGATCGGCTGCGGGTGACCAGGGACTCGGTCTCGGCCCAGTTCATGTGGTACTTCACCCCCTGCAGCACCTCGCCGTCGGTGACGCCGGTGGCGGCGAAGAAGACGTCGTCGCTGCGGACGAGGTCGTCGATACCGAGCACGCGGTCGAACTTCGCCCCGGCGGCCTCGGCCTTCTCCCGCTCCTGCGGATTGCTGGCGTAAAGCTTGCACTGGATCTCACCCCCGAGGCACTTCAGCGCGGCAGCCGCGAGCACTGCCTCGGGTGATCCGCCAATCCCCATCAGGAGGTCGAGCCCACTTCCATCGATCGCGGTCATGACCGCGCCGGCCACGTCGCCGTCGCTGATCAGCTTGATGCGGGCTCCCGTCTCACGAACTTCTTTGATCAGCCCTTCGTGGCGCGGCCGGTCGAGGATGATGACGGTGAGATTGCTGACGCGCATGCGCTTCGCACGGGCGACCCGCTGCAGGTTGACCGCCACCGAATCGTCGATGTTCAGCGAACCGGCGGCGTCGGCACCGGTTGCGATCTTGTGCATGTAATGGACATGCTTGGCGTCATAGAGCGAGCCGCGCCCGGCTGCCATCGCCACCACGGAAATCGCGTTCGGCAATCCCTTCGAGAGTAGCGTGGTGCCGTCGATCGGGTCGACGGCGACGTCGACCTGTGGCGGTTCACCGGTGCCGATCTTCTCCCCGATGTAGAGCATCGGCGCCTCATCCTTCTCGCCTTCGCCAATCACGACCACGCCGTCCATCGGGATCCTGCCAAGCGCGCGACGCATGGCATCGACCGCGGCGCCGTCGGCGGTGTTCTTATCGCCCCGACCCATCCAGCGCGCGCTGGCCAGCGCCCCGGCTTCGGTGACGCGAACCAGCTCGAGCGCCAGGTTGCGGCTGATCTCGGCCGATACCCCCTCGGCGGCGCGAAGTGGCCGCGCCATCAGGGCGACCGGACTGGTCTCGATGGACCTATCGCTATGGATCTGCGGTTGCTACGCTTGCGGTGTTCCGGCATGGCACCCCCGCCGCTACTTTAGCTGGGCGGCCGCCGGAGGGGAGGGAATTGGAAACGACGAGCCCGCCACCCGCCACCGTTCCCTCGTGGACCCAGTGGGGATCGATTCGCGGCATCCGGGCGGTGATGCAGACCTTCGTGATCTTTCCGCTCATGGGCGCCTTCTCGCCGCTGACCGTGATCGACCGCTACCGGGTCAAGTCCATCAAGGGCGGCGCGGTCTTCGTTTCCAACCACAGCAGCGCCCTTGATGCTGTGGTGATGCTGCAGGCACTCCCCAGCCGCTTCCGATTCCGCGCCTTCGTGGTCGCAGCTGCTGACTCCATCTTCAAGCGCAAATGGGAGGCGATCCTGACCCAGCTATTGATCAACACCTTTCCAATTCCACGCGCCGGAGGCGCCCGACCAGCCCTCGATCGGTTGAAGGAACACCTGGCCCATCGTTGGTCGGTGGTGATCTTTCCGGAGGGCACCCTCTCGCGGACGGGCAATATCGGAACCTTCAAGAAGGGCGCCGCGATCCTGGCCATCGACGCGGGCGTGCCCATCGTCCCCGCCTACATCGACGGCCTCTACGAGGTCTTTCCACGCTTTCGCCGGATCCCGCGCCGGCACGCGGCGACCATTACGTTTGGCGATCCGCTGTACCCGCAATCCGGCGAGGACTACGACAGCTTCATCGCCCGTGTCGAGCAGGCGGTTCGGACGCTTGCCGGGCCGAAGGGTCTCCTCCGCGACGAGCCTGCGCCGACCGGCTCGAGTTCCGCCGAAGGCTCCAACTACTGGTACTAAATAAGGCCCGTTTTTATATTCAGATCAGGCCAGGTTACTGACGACTCGCCCATTTAAGAGGCCCCGACCGTGCGTCTTAGTAGGGAAAGTTCACCCTCTCAACCTTGCCATCCGGCCTCTCAACAAGGATGTGACCGCCCTCGCGCTCAACTCCAAACCGAAATGCTTCAGTTGAGATTGCTCGCCGGAGGGTTTCGGTCTTCGTGGTGCTCTGCTCTTTGGCTAGCCTCTCAAGAACCTGATAGACACGTTGCGGTAGATTCACTGTGAGTTTCGCCACGGTGTTCGATGCGACAGCCATTCTTGGTCACCTCCCTTCGTGGGCTCAAGTATAACCTTGGGCACCCGCATTCGTCTGTACGGAGAACGTATCAGATCCGTAAACATTACGGCCGATAGCCACACTCTCTACGGATATATTACGTACACCGTACACCGGTATCTGGTCCGTTGTCAAGCCGCCGGTATGGGATTAGCATCGGCTTAGTGGCGGGGGCGGAAGAGTACCAGGAACACGACCTAACCGACGATCCCCCCCTGACGGGGGGCATTCTCCTACCTCGGCTTGAGGGCGGCGACGACTGGTGGACCCGATTCATGAGGGACCTGATCGACAGAAATGGCGACTAATCCCCCAGGTAATGACTTGGACGCCGGCATTTCCCAGCCGACGTTCTCGCCGTACAAGAAACGGGAGGATACGCGCACGATACTCGCGTATTTGATAGTCGGAACGGTCCCGCTAATAGTCGTAGCCGGGGTCATCGCATTCGTGTTTCGCCTGGTGAATCCAGGTGAGACCAAGGACTTCGTCGTAGCACTACTCGGCCCCGTTGGCGGTATATCCGGAGCGGTGATCGGCTTTTATTTTGGGGAGCGCGCAGCAAGCGATAAGGCTCGAACAGGTCCTTAACCCAGCAAACGCTGTAAAGCTTCTGCCGCGTCGGGGAGCGAGCTGCGCATGACATGGGGATCGAGAGCCGTGAGCCTGCCTCGGTGAGGACGTTGAGGTCATGTGGACCGGGGAACGCCTCAACCACTCGCCCCTGTTCCTTTGAAGACCGCGAAACCGCAGAATCGCGAGCTTTCGGAGGGTCGTTGCAGCCCTGTGTGCTGTTCTCCTGCGCGATGGCCCTATCGCTACACCGTCCTGCTAATTTGAGCATCGCGCCAACGCATGTTCTGGTTTCAAGACGTTTCCTCATGGCACCTTCTCCTCAGGTGCACCCTGTGCCGCGCCCGATCGAGCCATAAGCAGCACCGGCGGCTGGTACCCCGGTATGCGGGAGTGGGCTGGATTAGGCGCGATTGCAAAGCGCGCCGAAGTACTGGTACTGAGGTCTTAGTGAACTCATATGGCCCGCTCATGAGGGCTTCAACTTCAGCCCGCAGGATCAACTCATGGAAGCGGAGAACAGCCAGCGGACTCTTCCCGCCATCGCGGCGATTGGGCTGATCACGCTGTTCGTGCTGCTATCGATCTCCGGCTATCTCATCCTGAGCGCGAGCTAACTCAAGCCGCCTTCCCCAGTAAGGCCAGCAAGCTGCGCTCCTCCGCTGACAGCGTGTAGGGGTTGGGGTCGTCTTTTTCGCTGACCGGCGTCAGCGCACCCGAAAGGTACGCGGCGATCACCGCGGGGTGGATGTAGGCCTTCTTTGCGATCGCGGGCGTATTGCCCAGTTCGTCGGCCACCCTGGCGATGGCGCGAACCAACTGCTTCTTCGTCCCGCGGGAACTGATTGCTCCTCCAGCCGCCGCGGTCGCCTCTCGTAAGAATCGGGCAGCAAGAATCGTCCCCGCCCAGGTGCGGAAATCTTTGGCGGTGAAATCTTCTCCCGTGATCTCGCGCAGGTAGGCGTTGACGTCGGCTGAGTCAATCGCCTTTCCCTCGCCATCCCCACCGACGTACTTGAAGAGCTCCTGTCCGGGGATTTCGAGGATGCGCTTGATGAGGCGCGCCATCCGGCGATCATGAAGGTCGATATCGTGGTGCTTACCACTCTTGCCGCGGAAGCTGAACCGCACCTCCGCGCCGACGACGTTGACGTGGCGGTCGAGCAGCGTGGTCAGCCCGTAGGACCCGTTTTCCCTCCGATATTCGTCATTCCCGATGCGAATGCGCGTTTCTTCCAGAAGGCGGACGATGGTTGCCAGGACCTTTTCCCGCGGCATCCCGCGGCGTTCCAAGTCCCGGTCGGTGCGCTGCCGAATCTTGGGCAGCGCTTCGGCGAACGCGAGCATCCGACCGTACTTCACGGCGTCGCGGATCTCCCTCCACCTCCGGTGATAGCGATACTGCTTTCGGCCGCGCGCGTCCCGACCGGTCGCCTGCAAGTGGCCAAGGGGGTCGGGAGAGATCCAAACATCGGTCCACGCGGGCGGGATGGCCAGCCGCTTGATGCGCCCAAGGGTCTGCGGATCACGGATGGGGTGGCCGTCGCTGCCCATGTAGCGAAACCCATTCCCCGCCCGCGCTCGCCGGATCCCCGGCGTGAGATCGGAGACGTATCGCAGCCCAGCTGCCCGGGCCGACTCGACCGGGTCAACCGGTTCATCAGCTTCAGCTGCCGCGGCCGCTCGCAGGGTCTGGGGCGGGACTAGGGCCACTCGGCCCCTTGACGCGCCATTACCGTCGCTTCATGATAGATGATATCGTTGCTATCAAGTTCAAAACACAAACCCCGCATCTGTCCATTACGGAGGTGAATGTATGACCCGTCTGATATGGGCGATCGTCATTGTCCTCTTTGTCCTCTGGCTGCTCGGATTGATCGGTGGGGTCGGCGGCAACCTCATCTTCCTACTGCTCTTGCTGGCGATCGCGGGCGTGCTCTACCAACTGCTCGCGGGTGGGATTTACGGCGGCAGCCGACACCACCACACCACAGAGGTCACGCCCACCGACGATCGCGACGTCTGAACGAGCGCGTCGCCGAGGGAAAGCGGCCCCCCGGCCGCTTTTTTTATGGGCTGAGGGCGTCTACAATTTTCCCCAGCCGGCCGCGCCGACAATTGCCGGCCGCCCAGGAGGTGGGGAATGGACGACAGCGAGTTCCTGAACCTGCTTACCCGCATTCATGACGAGGTTCTCGACGTGGTCAAAGAGCAGCACCCGACACACGAGCAATTTGCTGCGTGGCTCCTGGGCCAGATCGAAGGGCGCCTTCGGATGCGGATTGGCACCGTCAAGACCTGACCGAGAGTCTTTGGTCAACCGGATTCGCGGCCCCGTGACGTTCTAGGCATCGTGGCTTCTTCACCACAACCGCTTGGCGGGAGCGCGGCCGAGGGCTGGACGCTCAAGCAGATCACGAACGACATTCCGCTGACGGCCTCCGCCCGAGAGGTGATCGAGCTTGCGCAGCGGTTGGCGACCGCCAGCGGCAGCGCCCGCACCGAGCCAACGCACGTGCTGGCGGCGATCGTCCTGTCGCCGCGAAACCCGGCCCACCGGGCGTTGGTCACGCTCAACGTCAACCTGGAGTCCCTCCGCAGCGCATCGGAGTGGCGGGATCTTGACCCGGCGCGTCCGGCGGCGGCGGCGCCCATCGGACCTGCCGCCCGCTACCTGCTGATCAACGCGCATCGCGAGGCCGAGCAGATCGGGCATTACCGCGTCGACGCCTTGCACCTGCTGCTGGCTCTCCTCTACAAGGATTCGACGACGACTGCACAGCGGCTGGAAGCGGCGGGCCTGAGCATCTATGCCATACGGCAGTACCTCACGACGCCCGGGTCGACCCCGAAGGATGCGCGCCAGCGACCACTCCCAAAGCTCGACGGTGCGGTGCGCGTCAGTCCGGTCTTCGGCATTCCGCTCGGAGCGATGCTGGTCGGCGGGATCGGACTCTGGTCAGGCGCGGCGCCGACCCTGACCTTGCCGTTGACCATCCTGTTCGTGGTCGGCGGCTGGGTGACCTCTCTCTGCATCCACGAGTTCGGCCACGCGTTCATCGCCTACCTCGGTGGCGACCGGTCGGTGGCCTCCGCCGGGTATCTCTCGCTGAACCCGCTGAAGTACATCCATCCGCTGCTGAGCATCGGGCTGCCGGTCGTGTTCCTCCTGCTCGGCGGCATCGGCATCCCCGGAGGTGCGGTCTACCTGAACGAGCAAGCGATTCGCAACAATCGGTGGCGGAGCCTGGCCTCGGCTGCGGGCCCAATATCCAACCTCCTCTTCGCCCTCCTGATCGGCTGGCCATTCCTCGTGTTCCAGGGGGCCGTGGCGTTCGGCAACGAGCAATTCTGGGCCGCACTCGCCTTCCTCGTGTTCGTCGAACTCAGCGCGGTGGTCTTAAACCTCATCCCGATACCACCCTTCGACGGGTTCGGAATCATCGCGCCATGGCTTTCGATCGATCTACGAATCCTTGCCAGCCGCCTCGGCATGCTGCCACTCCTTGTCCTCTTCTTTCTGCTCTGGCAGGGCGGACCGGTGAGCACGACCTTCTGGAACTTCGTCTACAGTCTGGCGGGCGTGCTGAACATCCCGCCGGACCTGGTGTTCCTCGGCCACCAGCAGTTCCTTCCCTGAGGCCCGCCGCAACTTCTTCCGTCTGCCGGCGTTAAGGCGGTCATGGGCGTGTTCACCTGGCTCGATCGGCTGGCTGCCCGAGTTCCGCTGGTCGTCGCGGTGGCTCTACCTATCGCCGCTTTCCTTGTCGTCGATCTGACCGTCCAGCTCATCACCCTCGAGGCTTGGGGCGGCACCGGCTCATTTACCCGATGGGAGTGGTCGGCCGTCGTTGCCCCGCTCTTCGCCTTCATCCCGGGGTATTTCGTCGCCATCGTCGCGGTCTCCGCGCAGATGAAGCGTTCGGGTTGGTGGCGGCTGCTCGATTCGAATCGATCGCTCGATACGATCCGCTCGCTACCCTGGCGTGAGTTTGAACGGCTGGTCGCAGCTGGCTTCACCGCGAAGGGTTGGGCAGCCGAGCTGGTCGGCCAGCGTGGCCCTGACGGCGGTACCGATCTCTTGCTGCGGAAGGGAAAGCAACGCGCGATCGTCCAGTGCAAGCAGCGGCGGTTTCCCGGCGGATACGTTGAGGTGCGTGAGGTCCGTGAGTTCGCGGGCGTCATCACCGCCGGCAAGTTGATGAAAGGCTTCTTCGTGACGTCGGGCGTCTTTACGCCGGAGGCTACGGAGTTTGCCGAGAAGATCCCGCAGCTCGAGCTGATCGACGGCGCGGAACTTCAGGTGATGTTTGGGCACTGCCCGAGGTGCCGCGCCTCGATCGAACCCAAGCACGGGAAATACGGCGTCTTCTTGAGTTGCGTTCGCTACCCCGAGTGCGACGGCGCCCTCAATCTCGCCGCCTGACGCGACTACACTCAGCGCGTGATCGGGGAGCGGGTGGAGACAAGAGCCCTGCAGTCGCTCGACACCGATGCCTGCATCCGGCTGGCCCAGGACCTGGTGCGCGTCCCGTCCATCACGGGTGACGAGCGCCCGGCGCAAGATCTGGTTGCGCTGCTGCTCGAGGAGGCGGGTCTCGAGGTCGACCGTTTCGAGGCCGATGTCGATCGCCTCAAAGCCCACCCTCGTTTTCCGGGCATGGAGGTGGAGCGCAGGGAAGCCGTGCTGGTCGCGGGCATCCTGGGACAGAAGGGCGACCGTTCACTCATCCTGAACGGTCACGTCGACGTCGTTCCGCCCGGAGACCGCCAGGCGTGGCACGCGTCCCCCTGGTCGGCGCACATCCAGGCTGGTCGCCTCTACGGCCGCGGGGCCTGCGACATGAAGGCCGGGCTGGCGGTCGCGATCACCGCGGCGGCGGCGCTGAAGAGGAGCGGCGTGCCACTGCGCGGCCGCCTGATCGTCCAGAGCGTCGTGGGCGAAGAGGACGGTGGCATCGGCACCTTTGCGATGGCGCAGCGCGGCTACCGGGCGGATGCCGCCTACGTTCTGGAACCCACGCGCCTTCGCCTCATCCCGGCGCAGGCCGGCGCGCTGTCATTCCGGCTGCGCATCCGTGGGCAGTCGGCACACGCCTCGGTTCGCTACCAGGGGATCAGCGCCATCGAGAAGTTCGAGCGGGTCGAGGCCCGACTCCGGCAATTGGAGCGGGTGCTCAACCAGGAGCCACATGCGCTGTTCAGGCATTACCCGATTGCCTATCCCTTGAGCATCGGCCGGCTGCGTGCGGGGTCGTGGTCGTCGACGGTCCCCGACGAATTGGAGTGCGAGGGGCGAGTCGGCGTTCCGGTTGGTATGGCGTCCGCGGAGGTGCGCCGCCAATTTGTCGCGGCGATCACCGACGTTGCCCAGCGCGACGCGTGGCTCGTGGAGCATCCGCCCCAGATCGAGTGGCACGGCGGGCAGTTCGATGCCGTCGAGGTCGACCCAGGGATCCCGGCCTTCATGGCGCTCAAGGCGGCGCACGCCGAAGAGTTCGGGGTCGAACCCGAGCCGGACGGCGCCCCCTACGGTTCCGACATGCGGCTCCTGGTGCACGAAGCGGAAACGCCGGCGCTCCTCTACGGCCCGGGCGACATCAAGCAGGCGCACGCGACGGATGAGTGGATCGCGGTCGATGAAATCGTCCGCGCCGCGCGCGTCGTGACCGCGGCCGCCGCCCGATATCTCGCGAGCTGACTTAGACTTCATCGCTGTGACTACGCCGGTTTTCGGTTCGTCGATCCGCCGCATCGAGGATCCACACTTGATTCGCGGCGCCGGACGTTTCGTCGACGACCTGCGGCCGGCCGCCTGCCTGCACCTGGTGTTCCTCCGAAGCCACCTCGCGCACGCCACCATTGGCCGCGTCGACCTCGCCGCGGCGCGAAACGCGAAGGGGGTCGTGGCGGCCTGGTCGGCCGCCGACCTCGAGAACCTGAAACCACTCCGGATCGAAGAGGGGGTCGAAGGCATGGCGCTTCCCGAGCGTCGCGTGCTGTCGAGCGGCCGCGTGCGACACGCCGGCGAGGCGGTCGCGATGCTCGTCGCGGAATCGCTGGCGGAGGCGCGCGACGCCCTCGAGCTGATCGAACTGGACCTCGAGCCGCTGCCGGTGGTCACCGACATGGAGCGCGCGCTCCGGGACGACGCGCCCCTCCTGTACCCGGAGCTTGGTAGCAACGTCGCCTTCCGCAAGGAGGTGAAGCGCGGGGCGGTCAAACGCTCCTTCGACCAGGCCGACGTCGTCGTTCGAGAGCGCCTCGTCAACCAACGGTTGATCCCGGCACCGCTCGAGCCGCGTGGCGCGGTGGCATGGATCGACGGCGGACGCCTGACGGTGCAGGTTTCGTCGCAATCGACCTACGGCGTACGCGACACGGTGGCCGCGTGCCTCGGTCTCGAGGAGGAGGAGGTTCGCGTCATCGTCGAGGACGTGGGGGGCGGCTTTGGCAGCAAAGGCGGCTGCCTCGGCGAGGAGATCGCGGTCGCCGAGGCGGCGCGGCGGCTTGGCCGACCGGTCAAATGGATCGAGGATCGCTCCGAGAACTGCGGAGTGACCTGGCACGGGCGCGGTCAGCTGCAAGAGGTCGAACTCGCCGCCAGGCGGGACGGCACCGTGCTGGCCGTCCGCTCGCGCATCCTCGCCGATATGGGCGGCCGCCTCGAGCCATACACCGCCTTGATTCCGGGCGTCACGCCCGACCTGCAGACCGGGTGCTACCGAATCCCGGCGTCACAGAGCAGCCTGCTGGCGGTCTACACGAACACCACACCGACCGGCCCGTATCGCGGCGCCGGCCGACCGGAGGCGGCGTTCCTGATCGAGCGGATGATGGACCGGCTCGCCGGAGAACTGGGCATCGATCCGATCGAGCTGCGCCTGCGGAATTTCATCAGCCCGTCCGAATTTCCCTACACGAACGCAGGGAAGCTGACCTACGACAGTGGGGACTATGCGGGGACCCTGCGGCGGTTGATCGAGGTGTCCGGTTACGGGCAGCTGCGCGAAGCGCAGCGTCGGGCGCGTGAGGACGGGAAGCTGCAGGGGATCGGCATCGCAACCTACGTCGAGATTGCCGCCGGGACCGAGGCCGACCAGGCCACCGTTCGCCTCGAGTCCGACGGGATGATCACCGTCGTCACTGGCTCCACCCCGCACGGCCAGGGGCATCAGACCACCTGGGCCCAGATCGCGGCCGACCAGTTCGGCGTCTCCGTCGATCGGATCAAGGTCGTCTTCGGCGACAGCGACCTGCCCGCGTACGCTATCGGCACCTTCGGAAGTCGGAGCGCGGCGCTATCCGGTTCGGCGATTCACGAAACGGTGGGGGCGCTGACCACCCAGCTGCGCGCCTTGGCGGCCGCGGCCTTCGAGGCCGCCCCGGCCGATGTGGTCCTCGAGGCCGGCCGGTTGCAGGTTCGCGGCGTGCCGGCGCGCGCGATGTCGCTGCAACAGCTCGCCACCTGGGCGATCGAGGCGGGACGCCAGGCGGAGCTCTCGGCCAGGAAGGAGTTCGAGGCGCCTGCCGAGGTCTTCCCTTTTGGCGCGCACCTGGCGCAGGTCGAGGTCGACCGTGAGACCGGCGCGGTCAGGGTCCTCCGCTACGTCGCGGTCGACGACTGCGGGCCCGTCATCAACCCGATGATCGTCGACGGGCAGGTCCATGGGGCGATCGCACAGGGCCTCGCGCAGGCGCTCTTCGAAGGTGTCGTCTACGACGAGGAAGGGCAGTTACTGACCGGCAACCTGACCACCTACCTGCTCCCCACCGCGGCCGACCTGCCGATGTTCGAAACCGAGCGAACGGTGACCCCCAGCCCCAACAACCCGCTGGGCGTCAAAGGCATCGGGGAAGGTGGGACGACCGGCTCAACGCCGGCGGTCGCGAACGCGGTGATGGATGCGTTGCGCCCCCTCGGGATCCATCAGCTCGAGATGCCCCTCTCGCCCTTTCGAATCTGGTCCGCGATCAAGGGAACGGTCTAGCCCCCACCCTGCCCTCCCCCGCGAGCGGGGGAGGGTGATTGTCAGATCAGCGCGCCGGTCACCCTGATCGGTTGGATCTTGAGGGTGACGCGGTGCTCGTCCGGTTCGAGCTCGCGAAATTTCTTGCCCGTGTAGCGCTCCGACAGGTGGTCGATGAATTCGTGCTGCGGATCCGGGATCAGGCTGACCAGGCGGCCGCGGATTTGCGCGTAGCGGTCGGGCACCTTCGGATCGACGAGGAGCATGGTCAGCTCGGGATCGCGTTGCAGATTCTTTGGCCAGGCGCGATTTGTGTTGCTGTTCAGCCAGATGAAGCCGTCTCTGAGCTCGAACCAAACGGGGTTCAACTGGACGGACCCATCCGCCCGCTTGGTCGCGACCGTGACTGGAATCGCCAGTGCCGCCAGCTTCTGCACCGCCGGGCTCAGCGCCGACGCGATCCTACCTCCGGCCATCGATCGCCCCGGTGACGCGCAACGGCTCGATCTGGATGGTGATCCGACCGGTACGCGGACCCTGGTAATCATGGTTCAGGTAACGGTGGGAGAGGTGGTTGATGTGGTCGCCCCCCGGATCTTCGGCCCAGTTGACCATCCGCCCTTCGACCTGCGCCCAGCGAAACATTTGCTTCGGGTCGATCAGCAGCAGCGTGATGCGCGGATCGCGCTGAAGGTGCTTGAACCAACCGCGATTCGTGCCACCGTTGATCCAGAACGATCCGTCCTTTTGCTCGAACCACACGGGGACCATCTCGACGCTGCCGTCCTTGCGATTGGTCCCGATGATCGCCGGAAAGACCTCCTGGGTGAAGGCCTGCATCTTCGGACTGAGCTCGACTGCCATCAGACCACCTCCCACTTGAATAGCCGAGTCGCGAGCACCACTGCGATCGCGAGCCAAACGAAGATGCCAAGCATGTCACCGCGGATCGCCCAGAGGGAGGCCCCGTCGACGCTGATGCTGCGCAGCGCATCGGAGACATAGGTCAACGGCGAATACTGCGTGACGGTCTGTAGCCATTCCGGCATGTTGGAGCGTGAGAAGAAGATGCCGGAGAGAAACATCAGGGGCAGGGAAACGAGGTTGGCGATCGGCGCCGCGGTCTCCTCGCTCTTGGAGGCACCGGAGATGGCCAGGCCCATCGCCAGGAAGATGCCGCCGCCGATGATGCCGACGATCAGCAGGTAGAGCACGTTGCCCGCGAAATGAAAGTGCAAAAGAAAGTACCCCACCGCCAGCAAGACCCCGATTTGCAGCGCCACCGTCGTCAACCTGGTAACCAGCTGGGAGAAAAAGAAATCGCGAACCCGCATCGGGGTGGCCATCAAGCGCCGGAGGATGCCGCGCTGCTTCCACTGCACGAAGGTGAAGACGACGCCGAACAGCCCGGTTTGCATGATCGATAAGGCAATCATGCCCGGCACCAGAAAGTCCACGTAGGTCACATTGCGACTCTGCACCGGACTGGAGTCCAGCGTCATGGCCGGCGTGATGCCGGCGAACGCGAAGGAGGCGCGATCGACGAACTGGTTCATGATCGCGATCGCAACCTGCGAATTTTGCGGATTGCCCTGGTTGTAGTACGCGGTGATCGCCGTCGAGCCCTGGCCGGTCGAGGCCGGCAGCACCACCACCAGGTCCCGGTTTCCCTGTTGCAGCTCGTGCTTCTCGCTGTCGAGGCCGCCGGTGTGCAGCTTGACGGCCTTGATGCCTTTGAGGCTGCTGATGATCGTGCTACTGACCTGGTTGTGCGCCTGGTCGACGACGCCGATGTTGACGCTGGGAGTGCCGCTCCCGAAGTTGATTAGGCCGAAGATCCCCATGATCATGAGCGGCACGAGCAGGCTGAAGAAGATCGCACCGCGGTTGCGAAAGTATGCCTTCAGCGACGACCAGGTCAGCATGACGAAGGGACTGCGCGTCACGTCAGCTTTCGCGTAACCCGTGTCCGGTCATGTCGAGGAAGACATCCTCGAGATTGGCCGAGCGCTCCACTCGATCCTTGTGGAAGCCCTTGTCGAGGAGGCGCTGGATCAGGTTGTCGGGGGGCTCCATCGCAAGGATCTTGCCGTGGTCCATGATCGCGACCCGGTCGCAGAGAGTCTCAGCCTCATCCATGTAGTGCGTGGTCAACACGATGGTCCGTCCCTCGGATCGAATCGATTCGGCGAGCTCCCACAGGTTGCGCCGTGCTTGCGGGTCGAGTCCGGTGGTCGGCTCGTCGAGGAAGAGGATCTGGGGCTCGTTGACGAGGGCCGTTGCGATGCTGAAGCGCTGCTTCTGCCCGCCTGACAGCTTGGGTACGGTCGAGCGCGCCTTCTCGGTCAGGTCCACCTTCTTGAGGATCGCCATGGCATCGACCGAGCGATGGTAGAGCGCCGCGAACATATCGAGCAGCTCGAGCAGGCTCAGGCCGTCGAAGAACGCGGACGACTGTAGCTGGACACCGATCAGGTTCTTGACCTTGTCCGGCTCCTTACGGACGTCGATGCCGGCGACGATTGCCTGCCCCTCGTCGGCTCCACGCAGACCTTCGAGGATCTCCACCGTGGTGGTCTTGCCGGCGCCGTTGGGACCGAGCAGTCCGAAGATCTCACGCGCTTTGACCCGGAACGAGATGCCGTCAACCGCCACCAGGCTCCCGTACCGCTTTCGCAGTCCGTCGACGACAATCGCAAACCCCTGCGACTCGGTGGCGAGACTGGAATCTCCCGGATGTGTCGACACGCTCATGCCCGAGACATTATCGCCGCTACCGGTGTTCGCCCTCAGGGCTCAGATCGCAACGCGCTCATCCGGCGAGGGTTTTCTCGACGATCACGATCTGCTCGCCTGGGATGAAGCCGAGCTCGTTGTTGATGGCGAGCATGCCGGCGTTGTCGGCTCGGTTGTCGGTGTGCACGCGCACGATCCCATGCTCGGTGGCGTAGCGCGTCACCATCATCTTCAGGGCGCGGGCGATCCCGCGTCGCCGGTAATCGCGCAGGACGCCGGTGTCGCCCACTTCGGCATCCCCGTCCGGACGGCGCACAAGATAGGACAGTCCGACGATCCGGTCACCATCCCGAGCGACGAAGAATCCGTCGAGCAACACCGAGGACCGCTCGAAGATGGTGCGCGTAAAGGTCTCCGGCGTCGGGTCCTCCCAGTTCACGTGCGGCTCGTGCGGCATGTCCCGCCAGATTTGCACCGTGGCTCGATACAGTGCCTCGCGCGCGCTGGGCGAGTCGATCGCCGGAAAGGCCACGACTTCAATCCCTCCGGCTTCCATTCGGCTTCGCAATATCGGCAGTCCGCTCAGGTCAACCGTCGACGGCGCCTGCACCGAGGTCCGATAGCGTTCCAGTTCGACGTACCCCCGCGGGCCGACGAAGGGCAGTGCGACCGGCAGATTGCTCTCTCGGACCTCGGCTTCCACCCATCGCACGCCATTCGCGAGGGCAAAACCTTCGACCTCGTCGGCCAGCCGAGCGCCAAGACCCTGCCGTCGATGGGCTTGAGCGACGGCGACCAGCCCCGCGGCACGGTTCTCATATCGCGAACCGTCCTCGCTCAGCGCCGCCTCCGCCACTCCGGCCAGTGCCCCGTCCGCCGTCCATGCGCCGAGACGCAGGATCGGCTCGCTTGGCGGCCGCAGGGTGTCGTCGAACCGTAAGGCCTCGAGGTCGTCCTGCCAGTAGCGGACCTGGTTGACCAGCCCCAGCCACGGCACCAGGTCCGCCGGCTCCACCGGCCGAATCACGACGCCGGTGCGGGGGCTGGCCATAAGGCTTGGAAGTGTACAGGCGGCGGTCGCGAAACCGCCGCCCGTATGATGCCGGATGATCTAGAAGGTCAGCGAGACGGTGCCGCTAACCGACGCACTGTAGACGACGCAACCCACCCACCAGATGTTTGCACGGTAGTGGGTGAGCTTCGCATCGAACGTTCCCGAGCCAGTCCCCCAGTCGACGCCGACGCTGCTCAACTCGCCGTGCACCTGGTAGTGCTGGTTGGTACATCCGCTGAAGCCGTCGAGTTGTTGCACGGACCCGTGCCACGGCGTGAACGAACCAAGGATCTCCTCGGGGGAGTAATTGATGACGGTGTTGAGGCGGAAGTGGCCGCCGGTGATGGCTACGGGCGTCGAGTTATTCGATAAGACCTGGTGCGTGACGTCGATGTACCAGGCGCCGGCGAGACTGCCGGTCGCCTCGCCGACGAACTGTCCCTGGGTCTGCGTCGCATTGGGCAACTCGGTGCCGTGAATCGAGTCGATGTAGGTGCCGCTGGCGGCCGCCGTGACGCTCATCACCAGGGTGGCAGCTAGCGCAAGCGCCATCGAAAACGCGGGTCGTTTCATTTGTCCCTCACACCCTCTTGACTTGATCGAGCGCGCTCAGCAGATCAACGCCACGTTGAGCGGGAGGTTACGGGTTAGGCGTCGACTGAGACCAGCGCCTCTTCGAGGATGTCGAGACCGCGATCGAGTTCTTGCTCGCTGATGACCAACGGGAACAACAGCCGGATCACGTTGTCGTAGAGGCCGGCCTTGAGCAGCACCAGCCCGTGCGCGTGGCAGTAGCGCAGGACGTCATTGGTCAGCGCGCCGGCGGGTTCGCGGGTGGCCCGATCCGTGACCAGCTCCATGGCGACCATCGCGCCCAGGCCGCGAACGTCACCGACCGGCGAATGACGATCCTGCCAGCCGCGCATGCGGGCCAGCGCCCGATCGCCCAGCCGCTTACCGTGCTGCGGCAGCTTCTCATCGATCAGCACATCGATGACCGCCAGCGCCGCGGCACAGGCCACCGGGTTGCCACCGAACGTCCCACCCAGGCCGCCGGGGTTGGTTGCATCCATCAGCTCGCTTCGACCGATCACCGCGCCCAGCGGCAGCCCCCCGCCGAGCGACTTCGCCACGACCACCAGGTCGGGCTCGATCCCGGAGTGCTCGACCGCGAACATTTTTCCGGTCCGGCCAAACCCGGTCTGGACCTCGTCGGCGATCAGCGGGATCTGGTACTCCGTGCAGAGCGAACGCAACGCTGGTAGGAAATCGGGCGGCGGCACCACGAAGCCTCCCTCCCCCTGCACCGGTTCGACCAGGATGCCGGCCACCCGATCCGCACCGACCGTGGTCTTGAAGAGCTGCCGGACCGCCTCGACGCAGGCGCCGCCCAGACTCTCGGCCGACATCCCGGCGGGACGCCGGTACTCGTAGGGGTACGGCACCTGATAGACCTCGGGTGCGTATGGCCCAAAGTTCTGGCGGTAGGGCGCGACCTTACCGGTCAGCGTCATCGACATCAGGGTGCGGCCGTGGAAGGAATTGTGAAAGCTGATGATGGCCGGCCGCCCGGTGGCCTGGCGCACCACCTTGACAGCATTCTCGACGGCCTCAGCTCCGCTGTTGAGGAGCAAGGCTTTCTTTGGAAAGGCGCCAGGGATGATCTCGCAAAGCCGCCGGGCCAGGCGCACATAGGCCTCCGGCATCATCACCGGGGCGCCCGAGTGGACCAGCCGATCGGCCTGCTCACGGATCGCCTTGAGGACTTTGGGATGGCCGTGCCCGACATTCATCACGCTGATGCCGGTCGCAAAGTCGATATACGTCTGCCCGTCGACATCGGTAAGCGTTGCGCCGTGACCGGAGGCGGCGAAGACGGGCATGGCGGACGACATGCCGCGCGGCAGGTAGCGATCCCGCTCAGCCTGGAGTTCCCTGGACCGTGGCCCTGGCCCCTCCCCCATCGGAGATATCCTAAGGGTCGCAGCGATATCCCGCTGCGGCTAGGAGGGTGGTTACAAAGATGGCAACGGCAGTGAAGCGGCGGGAGATGTTCATCGGCGGCGAGTGGGTCCAGGGTTCGGGCAGCGAGGGTCAGCCGATCGTCAATCCGGCCACCGGCGAAACCATTGCGGAGGTGCCGAAGGGCACCGAGGCCGACGTCGACCGCGCCGTGAAGGCGGCCCGCAAGGCGTATACAGAGTGGTTCGAGACCACTCCACGCGAGCGGAGCGAAATGCTGCTGAAGCTGGCGGATGCGATCCTAGCCGATGCCGAGGAGATGGCGAACCTCGAGTCGGCCAACGTCGGTAAGCCTCGAGCGCTGTTCCTCTCGGAAGAGCTGGGGGTCTGTGCGGACAACCTGCGCTATTTTGCCGGGGCAGCCCGCATCCTCGAGGGGAAAGCCGCCGGCGAGTACATGCGCGGCTATACCAGCATGATCCGCCGCGAGCCGGTGGGCGTCGTCGGCTCGATCGCCCCCTGGAACTACCCGCTGATGATGGCGATCTGGAAGATCGGCCCGGCACTGGCGGCCGGCAACTGCGTCATCCTCAAGCCCTCCGAGTGGACACCGCTGACCGCCCTCCGGCTTGCGGAGCTCTCGGCCGATATCCTCCCGCCGGGCGTCTTCAACGTCATCACCGGTGACGGTGAGCCGGTGGGAGCCGGCATCGTCCGGCACCCTGGCGTCGACATGGTGTCGCTGACGGGCGACGTCGCCACCGGCAAAGAGGTGGCCAAGGCCGCGTCCCAGACGCTCAAGCGCGTCCACCTGGAGCTGGGCGGAAAGGCGCCCGTCGTGGTCTTCGACGACGCCGACCTCGATGCGGTCAACACCTGGGTCAAAGCCGCCGGGTTCTTCAACTCCGGCCAGGACTGCACCGCCGCGACGCGCGTCATCGCCGGGCCGAAGATTTACGACAACCTGCTGTCATCGCTGACCAAGACCGTGCAGTCGGTCAAGGTCGGCAATCCGCTGGAAGAAGGCATCGAGATGGGCCCGATGGTCGCCAAGGAACAGCTGGAGCGCGTCGAAGGGTTCGTCGACCGCGCCCGCGAGCGCGGTGCCAGGGTGTTGGTTGGCGGCGCGCCGATTCCCGGCCGCGGCTACTTTTACCAGCCGAGCCTGGTCACCGACGTCAAGCAGGACTCCGAGATCGTCCAGAAGGAGATCTTCGGGCCGGTCGTCACGGTGCAGCGCTTCAAGGACGACAACGAGGCGATCGCCTGGGCGAACGACGTTCCCTACGGCCTCGCATCGTCAGTCTGGACCCGCGACATCGGTCGGGCGATGAACGCCGCCCGCCGGCTGCAGTTCGGGACCGTGTGGATCAACACCCATATCCCGCTGGTCAGCGAGATGCCGCACGGCGGCTACAAGCAAAGCGGCTACGGCAAGGACCTGTCGATGTACTCGCTCGAGGAGTACACGAACGTCAAGCACGTGATGACGGCCGTCGACTAGTTAGCCGGCGCTCGCCGGCCGGGACTCGATGTCGGCGTCCGCCGCTAGAGCGTGACTTCGATCAGCGGGCTGTACTGCATCATCGTGTCGACGTCGCCGCGGTTCCAGTGACGCGCGACGCCCTCGAGAACCCGACGCCGCTCGACGGGTTCGGTGATCTCACGTGCGGTGGCCGGAAGGTCGGCCTTGATGCCGCGCTTCAGGTGGATCGTGAGGTTTGGATTCCCTTCGAGGTTCGCCATCCAGCTGCGGCGCGTTCGCGACGGTTGGCCGCTGATGTACAGATGGCCGTCGATGTTGTGAAGGACGATCTCGAGGCGGCGTGGCTCGCCGCTCTTGCGGCCGGTGGTCGTGATGTCGATTACCGATTGCGGTCTCGATAGCGCCTCACGGATCTTCTCATCGACGGGGGGTGCTGCCATTCGCCTATTTATACGGCTACGGCACCGCCGCCTGCTCGGCGACATCTTCAATCGCCGGCACCACGGCGCCCCGCCCGGAGACCAGACCGCCGCTTTCCTGGGTCAGCCGCTGGGCGATGTAGACCGGGATCAAACTGGCGAGCAGCAGGATGCTGGCGACCACATTGACCACCGGTCGTTGGTTTGGTAACCGCAGATTATTGAAGATCCACTTGGGCAGGGTGATCTCGCTGCCCGAGGTGAAGTTGGTGACGATGATCTCGTCGAATGACAGGGCGAAGGCCAGCAGCCCGCCCGCCATCAAGGCGGTGCCGATGTTCGGCAGGACCACGTAGCGAAAGGTCTGGAAGCCGTCCGCGCCGAGGTCGGACGACGCCTCGACCAACGAAGTGGCCGTGCGCCGGAGCCGGGCGATGACATTGTTGTACACGACCACCACGCAGAAGGTCGCGTGGCCGATGATGATGGTCCAGAGGCTGAAGGACAACCCGATCAGCTGTCCCCCGAGGTTGATGGTGGAGTTCAACGCCATGCCGGTCACGATGCCAGGGAGCGCCAGTGGCAGGATCAGCACAAAGGAGACCGTCTCCCGGCCGAAGAACTTATAGCGGTGGACGGCGAAGGCGGCCAGGCTGCCAAGGATCAGGGCGATGGTGGTGGCACCGAGCCCGGCCTTGATCGACGTGACCAGCGCCGTCCGGACGTCGGCGTTGTTCCAGGTCGCGACGAACCACCGGGTCGAGAGCCCGGGAAGCGGCCAGGCCTGCGAGCGGGCGGGGTTGAAGGCGTAGAGCATGATGACCAGCAGCGGCACGTATAGGAAAAGCAGGACGAGGCCGCTGACCACGCCCATGCCAATGCGGACCGAGCGAGGCTCGATCACGCGGTCGCGGCTCATAGCGCCTCGAACGCCTTCAGCTGCCGGGCGATCAGCAAGTAGACGCCCATCACCAGCGCGGGCACGACGGCGTATGCCGCGGCGAAGGGAATGTTGTTGGCGATGCCGACGCTCTGGTAAATGATGTTGCCGATGAACTCGGTATCGCCCACCAGGTCGGGGGCGATGTAGTCGCCCAGAGTCAAGGAGAAGGCGAAGATCGAGCCGGCCACGATACCGGGGAACGCGATCGGCAGGATCACCCTCCGAAAGGTTGTGAACCAGCGGGCACCGAGATCGGTCGATGCCTCGATCAGTGAGTTAGGGATCCGCTCCAGTGCGGCATAGACCGGCAACGCGACGAACGGAAGCCAGAGGTACGAGAAGACGATCCACAGGCTCCATCGCGAGAACCCGAGGTTGACCGAGCCCAGGTGCACCTGGTGCAAGGACCAGTTGAGGACGCCGTCGCCAGAGAGGATCGTTCGCCAGGCGTAGACGCGTACCAGGTAGCTCGACCACAGCGGCAGCACCATCGAGAGCAGCAGGAAGGTACGGATCCGTGGCGTCGCAATGCGCGCCGCATAGTAGGCGATCGGGATCGCGAGGATGACGTCGGTGGCGGTCACCGCGAGCGCGATGCCGACAGTCCGAATCGCGATCGTGCGGTAGACGTCTTCCTGGATAAGGAACTGGTAGTTGGTCAGGCCCCAGCTCTGCACGATGGCGCCGGTGACCGAATCCTGGCGCCAGAACGACGTGATGAAAAGGAGACCCAGCGAGCCCAGGTAGATGACGACCATCCAGAGGAGAACCGGGCCGAGCAACAACGCCAGCCGGGCTGTAGGGACGCGGTAGAGGAAGCGGCCGACGCTATGGCGTAGCCGGCGAATGCGGCTCGGGGGAGGGGCCGCGAGCCTCTCCCCCGCTCGAACCAGGGTCTGCGCCATCGATTACTTGGTGCCGCGCACCTCGTTCCACTTTTGCTGCCAGACGGTGTAGTCGGTGCAGGTCGCACCTCGACTGTCGCCGCATTGCTGCAAGGGTGTCTTCCAAAGCGCGATGTTCTTGAGGAACGCATTGTCGCCGCAGTGGTAGTCACTATCGGCCGAGGCGCCGATGTGCTGGCGAAGCAAATCGCACGCCTTGGCGTTGCTCGGCGTTGCTCCATAGAACTCGGCAACCTGATCCTGCACGGCCGGCGTCTCCGTCCACTTCATCCACAGGTACATGCAGTTGGGATGCTGGGCATGCGAGGAGATCATCCAGGTGTCCGCCCACCCGGTCGCGCCCTCGGAGGGGACAAGCGAGGCAACGGGCTTGTTCTCACTCTTCAGGAAGCTGACCTGATAGGGCCAGGCGGTGCCGATCACCATGTCGCCGCTGCTGAACGGGTCGGTCTCGTCGGTCGTCGCCGACCAGTACTTCTTGATCAGGGGCGCCTGCACCTTGAGCAGCGCAATCGCCGCATCCAGCTGCGTGGTGGTGAGCTCGTAGACGTCGGTGATGCCGAGGCTCTTGTTGTGGGCCTTGAGGTAGAGCGCCGCGTCGGCGATGAAGATCGCGCTGTCGTAGGCGGCGACCTTGCCTTTGTATGGCGAGTTGGCGTCCCAGGTTGGTGCCCAGCTGGTCGGCGCCGGCTTGACCACCGACGTGTTGTACATCAGCACGTTCGGCCCGTACATGTAGGGCACCCCGTAGTGATGGCCGTTGATCGTGTTGTGCGCCGGCGACTGCAACGACTGGATGACGTCTTTGAAGTCGGGGATCAGGTTGACGTTGACCTCGGCGACGTCGTTGTGAGCGATCAGCCGGTTGGTCGCGTCGCCGCTGGCCGAGACGCCGTCCCATTGCGTGCCGCCGCCCTGGCGCATCAGCGTCACCATTTCATCGGAGGTGTCGGCGAATTTGACGTTGATCGTGCAGCCGGTCGCCTGCTGGAATGGAGTGACCCAGTCGACTTTGGGGTCGGTCTTGCCGCTCTCGACGTAACCCGTCCAGGCCACGAGGTTGAGGGCACCTTCTCCTTTACCGATGCTCTGTGGCAGGTTCGACGCCGGTTGCGCGGTTGACGTCCCGCCACACGCCGCCAGCAGCAGCATCGCCCCCACCGCCGCGACGAGATTCGTTCGATATCGCTTCATCCGATCTCCTCCTTCTTCTGATCGCCGCCGGCCGTCGCAATCACCCGGCTGTGTTGCCGGTTCCAGAACAGACGCACGCGACGGCCGCGCGCCTGGAGCACGTCCATCGACGACATCGTGAGGTTTTGCTGGAGCACGACGAGCTCGCCGCCGACCTCCAGATCGACGACATAGCGGGTAAAGGCGCCAACGTAGACGACATCGCGAACGACGCCGACCGCCATGACTTCATCCGGATGGGGTCGGTCGTCCGGGGACCCCAGGCGGATCTTCTCCGGCCGCACCGTGATCGCCTGCGAGCTGCCGGTGATCGCAAGTGCTGCGTCGCCGGAGAGCACGTTGGAGGCGCCAACAAAGCCGGCGACGAAGCCCGTTGCCGGCCGCTCGTACACCTCGGCCGGGCTGCCAACCTGCTCGACCCGTCCCTGGTTCATCACCGCCATACGGTCGCTCATCGTCAGCGCTTCCTCCTGGTCATGCGTCACGTAGATAAAGGTCATCGACAGCCGCTCCTGAATCGATTTGAGCTCGATCTGCATCGCCTGCCGAAGCTTGAGATCGAGCGCGCCGAGCGGCTCATCGAGAAGCAGGACCCGTGGCTGGTTCACCAGGGCGCGGGCCAGCGCCACGCGCTGCCGCTGGCCACCCGAGAGCTCGCCGGGCTTGCGCCGGTCGAGCCGCTCCAGGCGCATCATGCGCAGGGCTTCGCCGACGCGCCGCCGACGGTCGGCGCGGCCGATGCCCTTGACGACGAGCCCGTACTCGACGTTGTCATGAACCGACATGTGGGGGAAGAGGGCGTAGTCCTGAAACACGGTGTTGACGTCGCGTTCGTACGCCGGCAGGCCGGCAACGTCCTGGCCGTGGAGCACGATGCGGCCGGCCGTCGGCTCCTCGAAACCCGCGATCATGCGCAGGCAGGTCGTCTTGCCACATCCCGAGGGCCCGAGGAGCGAGAAGAACTCTCCCTCACGGACCTCGAGATCCACACCGGCGACGGCGACGACGTCGCCGAAGGTCTTGCGCAGTCCTTCGAGCCGGACTTCAGCGGGAGCGAGGGCAGCCTGCGGCTGGCTAGCGGCCGTCAGTTGACCCATGGGGCGGTGAGCCGTCGATTGCAGCAATGCTGGCTACCGCTCCCTCCTCCTCCCCCGGAACTCGTGATTGAACTGATCGCGCTGGGCTTGGGAGCAAACTAACCGACCCTCTTCCCTTTGTCAATCCGCTTGCGCGATTTGTGGGGGTCGTGTAGGTTTACCGGGACAGTCCGCCGTCTTTACTGTTTGCGGCGGAGACAGGGAGGAACTCATGGCCCGTACCCCGCTGCTGCGCAAGCTTCAGGCGTTCTACCAGGACTTTGCGGAAGCCGAGCGATCAGGCAAATCGGTCGAGCAGGTCCAGGAGGAGCGGCGGCAGGGAGCCTGGACTCGCCGCGACTTCATCAAAGCAACCGGCGCCACAGTTGGCGCGGCCGCCTTCACAGGACCAATCGCCGCCTTTGCTGGCCAGGCACCGCGGATCGCCATCATCGGCGGGGGCATCTCTGGCCTGAACGCGGCGCTAACGCTCTTTGATGCGGGCTACACCTCGACCGTCTACGAGGCATCTGACCGGGTGGGCGGCCGGATGCACTCTGATACCACCAGCTGGCTCAATGGCCAGGTCAGCGAGCATTGCGGTGAGCTGATCGATACTAAGCACAAGACGATCCAGGGACTTGCCAAACGGTTCGGCTTTGGGCTAACCGACCTCCTGGCTGCCGAGCCGGTCATGTCCACCGATACCTACTACTTCTTCGGCGCGTACTATCCCGACGACCAGGCGAACAATGACTTCAAGCCTGTCTACAACCAGATCCACTCGGACGCCAACGCAGCCGGCTTCCCGACGCTGTACAACAGCTCGACGGCCCGTGGGCGTGAACTCGACCAGATGAGCCTCTACCAATACATCCAGTCTTACGTCCCGGGAGGCCACGACTCACCCATGGGCCGCCTGCTCGACGTCGCCTACAACACCGAATACGGCGGGGACAGCAAAGATCAGAGTGCCCTCAACCTGATCTACCTCCTCGCCTACCAGCCGCAGCCGGGGGACTTCCGGATCTTCGGCGCCTCCGACGAGCGATACCACGTAACGGGCGGCAATGAGCAGGTGCCGCGGGCGATCGCGAACTACCTGCCGGCCGGCAGCGTTCAGCGGAACACGGCCCTCACAGGGATTCTGCTGAACGCTAACGGGACATACAAGCTCAGCTTCAGGGGGCCATCGGGTGGCTTCACGACGGTCGCCGATCGGGTGATCATGGCCATCCCGTTTTCAGTCTTGCGGACGATTCTGACGAGCAGCCAGGCTTACGTGCACGCCGGGTTCGACAGCCTCAAGCAGACGGCCATCACCAAGCTCGGCTACGGTTCGAACAGCAAACTCCACTTGCAGTTCAAGAGCCGGCTCTGGAATACCACCGGACCATGGGGCATCAGCACCGGCTATACCTTCACCGATGACGGCTATCAGAACACGTGGGACGTTTCGCGCGGGCAGGGCAATCTGCAGACCGATCCAGGGATCCTGGTCAACTACACCGGCGGCAGCGTCGGCCTGACGTTCAATGATCCGACCCAGGTCCAGGCTTACGCGACGCGTTTCCTCGGCGAGCTCGAGCCGGTCTTCCCGGGCATCACAAAACTCTGGAACGGCCGGGCAACCGTGGACTATCCCTTCGGCAACCCCTACCTGCTCGGCTCCTATTCCTTCTGGAAAGTGGGCCAGTACACCCAGTTCAGCGGCTACGAGAAGGCACGCCAGCCATTCCCGAACGGCAAGTGCCATTTCGCCGGTGAGCATTGCTCGATCAACTTCCAGGGCTACATGGAGGGCGCTGCCGAAGAAGGTGCCCGCGCCGCGAACGAGATCCTGAGCGATTACAAGGCTGGGGTTTTCCCCTAGGCGCCGTCGTAGTCTGGAAAGTAGCGCTGAATCACGGAAAGATCGAACTCTTTGAGGATCGACTCTTTCGGCTCGCGCTCCAGCAGAAAGGCAAAGCTGGCGCGGACGAGTTCCTCGGCCGAGCGCCCGCGCCGCCAGCGGTCGAAATCTTTGCCCGACACACGGACAACGTGATGCGTCGTCCCCGTCGCGCCCGAGACATCGATCGCGCATCGAAACCCATCGCCCTCGGCCGTGCAGCGCAGTTCGATCGGCATCACCCCTAGACTCCCCTCATGACCGTGAAATTTGGCGTCTTCGTCCCGCAGGGCTGGCGCATGGACCTGGCGCAGATCAAGGACCCCGTTGAAAAGTATGAGGCGATGACGAAGGTGGCGCAGGCCGCCGATCGCGGTCCGTGGGATGCCGTCTGGGTCTACGACCACTTCCACACGGTGCCGGAACCGACACTGGAGACCACCTTCGAATGCTGGACGATCACGTCGACGCTGGTGCGGGATACCAAGCGGGTGCGTGTCGGCCAGATGGTCGGGTGCAACGGCTACCGCAACCCGGCGCTCTACGCCAAGATCGCCTCCACGGTGGACGTCGCCAGCCACGGGCGGCTCAATGCTGGGATCGGCGCCGGCTGGTACGAGCACGAATGACGCGCCTATGGGTACGGCTTTCCGGAACTCAAAGAACGGATGGGAAGGTTCAAGGAGGCCTGCGAGATCATCCACCGGATGTGGACCGAGGACTACCCGGTGTTCAAGGGAACGTACTACACGATCGACCGGCCGATCAACGAGCCGAAAGGCGTGCAGAAGCCGCATCCACCACTGTGGATCGGGGGGTCCGGTGAGCGTGTGACCCTCAAGCTGGTCGCGCAGTTCGGCGACGCGTGCAACGTCGGCGGCGATCCCGACACCATCCGCCACAAGCTCGGGGTGCTCCGCCAGCACTGTGAGACGGTCGGCCGCAACTACGACGACATCGTCAAGTCGGCGGAGGCGGAGGTGCTGGTGATCGGCAGGGACGAGGACCCCGGGCGGGCGAGGGCCAGAGCCCGCCGCGACGAGGGCTTCCGCGAAGGGACGCTGATCGCCCACGCGGACAGGGTGGCGGAGTACCTGCGGACCTTGATCGAGGCCGGCATCGACTATTTCATCATCTATATCCCGGGCGTCGCCTATGACCTGGAGCCGCTCCACCGGTTCGAAACTGAAGTCATTCCGCAACTCGCCGGCGCGACCCCGGTACACTCGATCACGAGATGACGATCAGCGAGCCGACGGTCTACATCGACTTTCTCTGTCCGTGGGCATATCGCGGGTCGATGTGGCTGGCCGAGGTCGAGAAAGCCGGCCGGATCCGTCCCAGCTTTCGGTTCTTTTCGCTGAGCCAGAACCACCAGGCCCATGAAGGCTCGCCCACCCCACCCGTCTGGGAGCGCGATCCGCAAGCAAAAGGATTACCCGCATTCCTGGCGGCGACCGCCGCCCGCGCCCAGGGCGCCGAGCTCGGTGATCGCTTCCGGCTCGCCCTGCAGCGCGCCCGCCACGAGGATCACCTGCCCGTGGATCAGCACGAGACCCATCGGCTGGTCGCCGAGCGCGCCGGACTCGACGTCGCGCGCTGGGAGCAAGACGTCAAGGCGGCAGATTTCACGACGCTGGCGAAAGAGCACGCGGAGGCGGTACGGCGCGGTGTGTTCGGTGTGCCGACGCTCGTCTGGCCCGAAGGCCGGAGTTACTACCTGAAGATCACGGATCTCATCCCACCAGACCGGGCGGTTCCGCTCTACGACGCCATCGAGACCGTCCACCGGTTTGGCGAGGTGATCGAGATCAAGGCGCCCGAGTCCGAGGGAACGCTCGCGGCCTAGTCGACCTCGAACATGACGTCGTCGAGGTAGCAGTACATCCAACTCTCTCCGCGCTCGAGCGATTTCACGATCGGATGGCCGGTGGCGTGGAAGTGTTTCGTGGCGTGCTTGTTTTTCGACGAGTCACAGCAGCCAACGTGACCGCAGACTTCGCACAAGCGCAAGTGGACCCAGGTGTCCCCCATCTTCAGACATTCCTCGCAGCCCTTGGTCTTCGGCCGCGGATTGACGATCAACTCCAGATGCGTACAGACCTGTGTCGTGGCCAACGTCCTTCCTCCTTCTTGACTAAGCCGGTGTCGCCAGCTGGTCGGCGGTCTCGAACTGACGGTGATACAGACGCGCGTACAACCCATTCTGCTTGAGCAGGTCGGCGTGGCGCCCCTGCTCCACCAGCTCGCCGTGTTCCATCACCAGGATGATGTCGGCCGCGAGGATGGTCGACAGCCGGTGCGCAATCACCAGCGAGGTCCGGCCCTCGAAGAGCGGCCGCAAGGCCACCTGGATCAGGTGCTCGGACTCCGAATCGAGGTTCGAGGTCGCCTCGTCGAGGATCAGCACCCGCGGATTCTTGAGGATGACGCGGGCGATCGCGACCCGCTGTTTCTCACCGCCGCTGAGCCGATGGCCACGCTCACCGACCACGGTGTCATATCCATCGGGCAGCGACACGATGAAATCGTGAATGTAGGCCGCCTTCGCGGCGGCGATAATCTCGGCTTCCGTGGCATCGGGCCTGGCATACAGAAGGTTGTCGCGGATCGAGGTGTGGAAGAGGAAGGTGTCCTGGAAGACCATTCCGACCTGGTCGCCGAGTGACTCGAGCGTGAGATCGCGAACGTCGTTCCCGTCAAGCCGAATGGCGCCCAGCTGTGGATCGTAGAAACGAGGCAGCAGACTGGTGATGGTGGTCTTTCCCGCTCCGGTTGGGCCGACCAAGGCAGCCAGCTGGCCAGGCTCGATGGTGAAGGACACGTTCCTGACGGCCGGCCGGTCGCTCGTGCCGTAGCGGAAGGTCACTTGATCGAACTGGACCTGGCCGCGCGCCTGCTCGAGATGGAGCGCCTGCGGTTTCTGACCGATCGTGACCGGGAGGTCCATGTACTCGAAGATGCGCTGGAAGAGGGCCAGTGAGCCGACGACATTGACCTGCATGTTGGCGAGGGAGCCGACCGGCCCGTAAAGGCGTCCCAGCAGCACGGTCGCAAACGTGACCACCGTGCCAAGGGATTCCTGGCCGGTCACCACCAGATAACCGCCGAACAGCCAGAGCACCGCCGGACCGGCGGTCCCGAGCACGCCCATCAGCATGAAAAACCAGCGACCGATCATCGACTGCCGAATGTTGAGCACGCGCAGGTCGTCGTTGAGCTGTCGGAAGCGGAGGGTCTCGGCCGATTGCCGCACGAACGCCTTGACCAGCTGCATGCCCGATATTCCGAGGGTCTCCTGCATGTAGGCCGTCATCTCCGAGAGTTTTCCCTGGGTCGCCTTGCGCGCCTGGAAGGTGGCCTTGCCCACGCGGAGGGTCGGCAGGAGGAAGGCCGGCAGCACGACGAGCGCAGCGATCGTCAGCTTCCAGTCGAGCGCAAACATGAGAACGACGGTGCTCGCCAGGATGACCACGTTGTTGACGAGGCTGAAGATGGTGTCCGAGACAACGCTCTGGACCCCATTGACGTCGTTGCTCAGCCGGGACATCACGTCGCCCGTCCGGGTCGCGGTGAAGAAGGCGATCGACTGCTTGAGCACCCGGTCGAACAGCTGGTTGCGCAGGTCGAACATGATGCTCTGGCTGATCCGGTTGCTGAAAAACGACTGCAGCACGCCGATCAGCCCGCCGACCACCGACGCGCCGACCAGGATACCGATCAGGGCGGCGACGTAACCGAACTGGCCATGTGAGCCGGTCAGGTAATCGATCAGGTCCTTAGTGACGATCGCGGGAACCAGCCCCAGCGCTGCCGTCGCGCCGATGCAGGCGAGGACGACCAGCGCCAGGCGCCAGTATGGGATGAAGTAGGAGAAGACGCGCTTGAGGAGCGGCCATTCCACCTTGACGCCGGGTTCCGGCTCGTGAAAGCCGCCGTGCCACCAATACATGCTGGTTAGCCTACCCAGCTGCCGCTGGTTTCAACGGCCCCCACCCCGACCCTCCCCCGGCGGGGGAGGGAGAATCATCCCGGGACTTCCCCGAGGGTCACCGCGAACTCCTTGACCTCAGCCGCCCTGACGACGCCAAACTTGTGAGTTGAGTCGGCGTCGAGTGCGCGCAAGACGGCGAAAAGTGCATCGACGCGCCCGAACAGCGGGTCATCGTCGACGGTGACGAGCGTGTCCCCCTGCAGAATTCCGGCTTTATGGGCTGGACCATTCGGCTCGACAGTGACCACCAGAAGTCCACTCTCCTGTCCAAGCCCGAGCGTGTCGCTCAGGCGGATCGGCTGGACGCCAACGCCGAGAAAGGCGGTACGGATCCGACCATGGGTCCGCAGGCTGTCAGCGACGCGCGCAGCGACGTCGACCGGGAGCGCCAGGCTCACGCCACGCCCGAAGTTCCAGCTGTTGATCCCGATGACCTGGCCTTCGGTGTCGACGAGCGGCCCTCCGGAGAACCCGGGCAACAGCCGGGCCGTCGTCTGGATCATTGAAATGCGCGGTCCGCCCCGCCAGCTTCGGAACTCACCCGAAAAGCCGCTGACGTTCCCGATAGTGACCTGCTGCTCACCGATCGTCCCGCCGAGCGCCAGCACGACATGGCCCGTACGGACATCGGCGGACCGGCCACGTGGCGCAGGCGCGCCTCCCAGGCCCGCGGTTCGCAACAGGGCAAGGTCTGTGCCGCGATCGCGGCCAGCCACGGACGCTTTCACGGTCGTCGGGGCACCGGTGACCAGGATGTTGTCGTCCGCCTCGATCACGTGGTCCGCGGTCAGCACCAGGTTATCGGCCCAGATGATGCCGGTAGCCGGGCGGCCGCCGCGGGCATCGACTCGGACCAGGCTCGGCGCGAGGCCGGCGACCACCTGGGCGATCTCTTGCGACAGGTCGGACAGCATCGTCATGCGCTGAGGCTAGCGCGTCGAGTCAGGCGATATGTGCCGCGACTTCCTCGTGGCAGTCGGGGCACTCTTCCTCCGGACCTGGGGCATGATCGGCATGTTTCGATTCCATCGGATACTGCGCCGCCCGCCACGCCGCCAAACCGCCCCGTAATGCCCACGCCTGTCGCCCTTGCTGTCGGAGGAATTGCGCCACACGGGCGCTGGTACCCTCGTCGGGTCAAGTGCAATAGGCGATGATCTCGCGGTCGGCCGGCAGGCTCTCGAAGTGTCTGAGGATCTCCGCCGCCGGCCGGGCCCCCTGCAGGCCGCGGATGATCGGTTCTGGCGGGATCCGGATCGCGCCCGTGATGCGGTGGCTCACCGCTGGATAGACCAAGGCACTCGTCACATCCAGCGGGACCGCTTCGCCGCTGTCAAACTTCGCCTTGGCGGCGGCCGGATCGATCCGCGGCGCGATCATCATCGGCGTGGTTCCGGCGGCAATTCGGGCAGCAGCCAGGGAAGTGCCTCGGACATTGGCCGCACCAGCGTGACGTAATGCGGATGATCGATCTTGTCGCGCGCGACGATAGCGAGCGCCGCCGCAAGCAGCGCGCGCTCAGCTTTGTGACCCACGTCACCGTGCTCGGCCTTCCAGTCTTCGAGAGACGCTCGACGCTCGGTCAGGTCGAGGATGCGCTTGCGCGCGTCGTCCCACTGCGGTGTCCGGTCGCTCCTCTCGAGGGCGCGGAGTGCCGCGCGTTCGGCCTCGTGGAATCGCTCCATGATCCGGGGATCTTCATGGCGGTCCCAGCCCCAGGCGGCCCGCTCGATGCCAGCGGGTGAGAGCACCCGCGCGTCCGCGATCAGGCGGTCGAGCCCCTCTTCTTTCGCGCCATATCCTTCAGCGTCCACCGACATATCGCTTGCCTAGTCTAGTGCGTCATCGCTAGACAAGAATCCAGCCGAGACCAATCGATCGGGCGACCGCCTCGGCGCGCGAGTGCGCGTTGAGCTTGCCGAGCACCGCACCCGCGTGGAACTTCACTGTGTGCTCGCTGATCTCGAGGCGCCTCGCGATCTGCCGGTTGGTCAGCCCGCGCGCCATCAGCTGTAACACCTCCTGCTCGCGCGGCGTGAGCGACTCGGTCGGCGCGTTCACAGCAGGTTCGATTCGCTCCTCGTGAGGCAGCAGGGTGGCGATCTCCTGACGCGGGATCGATACCAGCCCGTTCGCCGACGCCAACAGGGCTGCGGCTAGGGTGTCCGGATCGACGCCGACTGGCAACAAGGCGGAGGCACCGAAGGCCAGCGCTTGTGCCAGTGCGCCCGGCTCGCCGGCGAGCGCCACGATCGGCAACCCCGGCTGCGCGGCGGCGAGGCGCGCAATCGCATCGAGGTCTTCGAGTTCGCCGTCGCCGACGTCGAGGAGCACGACGTCCGGAAGCAGTTGCCCTGCGAGCGATGCAGCCTCGGCCGTGCCGGACGAGCCAACTGCCTTCACCCGCGGCATTCCCTCGAGCATGGCAGCGAGCCCGCCCCGCGCCAGCGGGTTGGTCGAGACGATCAGCACCCGCAACTCCGGTGTGCTCATGGTTTTGTCAAAGAATAGGCTCGGTGTCGTCGCTCAGCCAATCTCGAGTTAGAAAGAGCCAGAAGGCGAGACCGGCGTAACGCCCGTACGACTTGAAGCGGCGCTCGATGGTGCGATCGCTGACGGGCCGCTTCTTCCCGAGGAGGCGGGCGTACGTCGGCCTCGTCCAGGAATCGAGGATGAGACGATCGTATCGGCCCAGCATCAACATGATGTGCGCGGCCGCGTAGGGACCAACGCCGGGCAGCGCCAGCAACTGTGCAGCCACCTCTTCGTCCGGCAGCACATCGCGCGAACGGTGGGCGAGGCTCTCGAGCTCGACGCGCCCGGAGGCGACGTCTTTGGCTAGCGCCTTGAGGTACGGGCCCCGGTATCCGGCGCCCGCAACCTTCTTATAGAAGCGCTCCGGAGCGGCGGCCATCGCTTGCGGAGTGGGAAAGGCACGTCCGTATGGTCCCGTCGGCGGCGCGCCCGGCGCCTTCTCACCCAGGTGTTCCACCAGGGCGTTGACCATCCGGGTGGTGCCGCCCCATGCGATGTTCGTCGTACAGATGGTCTTGACCACGTCCTCGAACACCGTGGGACTCCGCACCATTCGCCCCGCTCCGTTGAGGACCCAGGCCAGATCCGGATCCTCGGCCGCCACCGCATAGAAGGGCATGAGGTCAACGTCAAGGCTCAGGACGTGGCGAACCTGCGCCATGACGGCGGCGCCGACTTTCGGCGTTGGCGGTCGACCCACGATCCCGATCACGCCGCGGCCAGGACCCGCCTGGGAAATGACGACTGTCCGCGGGCTGAACCCCGTCAGCGGAACGGTGATTTCAAAGGTCCAGGCTTTCTGGTCGAGCCGCATCGGCGGCAGCTCCGCGATCCCGTGCGAGAGGAACACGCGCCGCAGGTCGACGACCTCGCCCTCCGGGCCCACCAGCGGAAACTCGGCCCGCCACGCCGCCGTCACGCCCCCACCCTGCCCTCCCCCAGAGGGGGAGGGAATTCCACGGGCCTTGTCCAAATTTGTTTCTCACCGACGGCTCGGAATCCCAGGCGCTCGTAATACGCCGGCAGTGACGAATCGCAGGTACATTGCAGGCTCAGCCGCTGGCAGCCGAGCGCGCTGGCCTCTGCGCTCATGGCGAGAGTCAGCGCGGCGCCCGCTCCGCGCCGTCGCACCGACGGGTGCGTATAGAGCCCATGGAGGTAGGCGTTGGTGCCGTGCTGGAAGAGGCCGACGTGTCCGACCGTCTGCGTCCCATCATCAGCGAGATAGTAATGATGCGGCGTGTTCGCCGCACGCCAGCGATACAGCGCGATCAACTGCGCCCTCATCGGGTCGGTCCACCCGTGTTCCTTTGTGTCGGCATCGATCAGCCGCTCGAAGGCCTCCCATGCCTCCTCGCTTGCAACCGGCCGGATCTTGAAGCCCCCGCCCTGCCCTTCAGCGCTGGTATGTGAGGGAGCGGAGACCTGGACCATCGCGACACGAGTCTCGCTGGAGTAGCCTGCGGCGAGCAGGAGGGGGTTCAGCACCGCGATCGTGGCCGGGTCGCGGCTGCTCGCGCGGTACGTGATGGCTCCGGGAATCGCCTCCTGCACCACCCGCTCCAAATCGGCGGCCCGCCACGTCGGCGCCACCAGGTCCTCGATGCCGTTCAAAAAGAAGAGGTCGGGATACGTCGGATTCCTGACGATTTCGCCGAACGGCCGGCGAACACTCTCTCCCCCGACTCGACCCTGGGCTGCCGCCGCGCCGAAAACCTCGTCAGCCAGCGCCTCGAGTTGAACGCTCACGTGGATGTAGCCTACCCTCGCAGTGAGTCAAGCAGCGTCTCAAGCTGCGGCCTTCTACCGCGAAGTCGCCGCGACCGGGAAGGTATGGACCATTCGGGACGCTGGTGGATTTCCGGCGCCGCGTAATGGGTCAGGCGATCGAAGCATGCCGTTTTGGTCGTCGTTGGCGCGAGTCGAGAGAATTATCAAAAAGGTTCCGGCCTACGAAGGCTTTGAGGCTGTTGAGTTGACGCTGGAAGAGTTCAGAGACACGTGGCTGGGCCGCCTTGAAAAGGACAAGCTCCATATTGGCCTGAATTGGACTGGTCTGCGAGCAACGGGGTACGACCTTCCAGCAAGTACCGTTCATCAGGTGCTTGCGAGATAATCCAGAGCCGCCAAGTATCCGTCGAAGCCGAGGCCGGAGATGACGCCTTTCGCTGCGGCGGCGGTAACCATCCGGTGCCGCTCGGGCTCGCGGCTAAAGACATTGGAGATGTGGACCTCGACGACTGGCTTGCCGGAGCCACGTAGCGCATCAGCGAGCGCCAGGCTGTAGTGCGAGAGCGCGCCGGGATTGATGATGATGGCATCGCCTGGCTCGGTTTCGATCCAGTCGATCAGCTGACCCTCGTGATTCGATTGCCGGAAGAGCAGCTCCACGCCGAGGTCTTTAGCGCGGCCGCTGATCAGCCGCTCGAGGTCGGCAAGCGTTTTGGTCCCGTAAACCTCAGGCTCGCGGCGGCCCAGCGTGCCGAGGTTGGGCCCGTTCAGCACGAGGATCTTCATTCGGGAAGCACCTCCGAGAGCACGGTGCGAACGATCGACGGATCGACCCGCTGGTCGTCGTCCGCCCGTCCGATGTCGCGGAGGAGCACCCAGCGCGGGTCGCCCGATTGGGATTTCTTGTCATGGCGCATCGCATCGATCAGCTTCGCATGCGAGACGGCTGGGCGATCAGCGAGCAAACCGGCATCTCGAAGCAGGGCGTGCTGGGTCTCCACGCTCTCAGGCGTACATGCCCCGACAAGGCGACTGATCCTTGCCGCTACCTCCATGCCCCACGCCACCGCCTCGCCGTGTCGTATCCCGCCGAACCCAACGACGCGTTCGATTGCATGACCGACGGTGTGACCGTAGTTGAGGAGCGCCCGCTCACCCGTCTCGTTCGGATCACGGGCCACCACCGCCACCTTGATGGCGATGGCGCGCGTCACCGCCTCGCGGACGGAGGACGCGTCGCGTCTCAGCACCCTGGCCATATTGGCGGCGAGCCAGTCGGCAAAAGACCGCTCGGCAATGAGGGCGGCCTTGATCACCTCGGCCAAAGCGGCGCGGTACTCCTCGTCCGGCAGAGTTGCGAGGTAGTCGAGGTCGCAGAAGATCGCCGAGGGCTGATGGACCGCGCCCGCCAGGTTCTTGCCGGCGGGCAGGTTGATCGCCGTCTTTCCGCCGATGCTGCTGTCGACCATGGCCAGCAGCGTCGTTGGCATCTGGACATAACGGATGCCGCGCATCCAGGTCGCCGCGGCGAAGCCCGCTACATCGCCGACGCTTCCCCCGCCCAGAGCAATCAGCCCTCCGCGCCGATCAACGCCCGCGACCGCCAGCGCTTCGTAGATGCCGGCGAGCACGGCGAGCTCCTTAGCAGGCTCGCCTGACGGCACCAGGTGCCACCGCGCGGCGAGGCCAGCCGACGCGAGCTCGTCGAGCAGTGGTCGGCCGTGTCGTTCGGCGATCACGTCATCGGTTACGACGACGACGGTGGGAGCGCCCCCACCCTGCCCTCCCCCAGAGGGGGAGGGAAAAAGCCGGCGCAGCGACGCGGCGACCACTCCGGTCAGATGGGCACCCACGGTGACCTCGTGTGAAGCGCCGGGCACGTCAATGCGAATCCGCTGCAGGCCGCTACCGGCAAGCCGGTCGTGGATTTGCTGGGCGACCTCGGCGGGATCGATCCCATCGGTCGTGATCACCACATCCGCCTCGAGGTAACGGGGCAGGCGGCGCGGCAGCAGCTCGGCGATCACGGACGGCGCCCCCGGCGTCAGCATGGGGCGGTCGGTCGATCCGTTCAGCCGGCGGGCGAGCTCATGGGGCTCGGCGATCAGCGCCACGACACAGTTCCCATCACGGATTCGCACCCAGTTCTCGTCGCGCATCGGCGCCCCGCCTCCGACGGCAACCACCGAGCCGCTCCGCTGGAGTGCGCGCGCGAGGCAGCGCGCTTCGCGCTCGCGAAAGCCAGCCTCGCCTTCGCTCGAAAAGATCTCGGTGACCGATCGCCCGGCCTCGGCCTCGATCAGGTCGTCGAGGTCGACGAAGGGCCGGTCCATCCGCTGCGCGAGGTGTGGACCGACGGTCGACTTCCCGCTCCCCATGAAGCCGACCAGGACGACGGAGTTCATTTCCGGATCTCCTGCAGGTAACTCTCGACGTTGCGATGCAGCTCCCCCATCGAGTCGCCACCGAACTTTTCGAGCACGACGCCGGCAAGGACCAGCGCCACCATCGCCTCGCCGACGACACCGGCCGCGGGCACGACACAAATGTCGCTGCGCTCGTAATGGGCGCGGGCCGGTTCCTTGGTCTTGAGGTCGACGGTAGCGAGCGGCTTGAGCAACGTCGAGATCGGCTTCATGTATCCGTGCACGACCAGCGGCTCGCCGTTGCTGACGCCGCCGGTGAGCCCGCCGGCGCGATTGGTTTCGTGCCGGAGCCGGCGGTTGTCGTAAACGGGAACGTCATGGACCTGCGAGCCAGCCAGACCGGCGCCCTCCACCCCGTCTCCGATCGCGACCGCCTTGCAGGCCGGGATGCTCACGATCGCCTGGGCGAGCAACCCGTCGAGGCGCGTGTCCCACTGACGGTAGCTGCCGAGGCCAGGCGGCACACCGTCGGCGATCACGGTGAAGACGCCGCCAAGGGTGTCGCCACGTTCGCGCGCGGCGTCGATGGCCGCGACCATGGCCTCCCCCGCCGCGTCATCTGGAGAACGGACGGGCGATGCCTCGACCGCGTCCCACGAAATCGTCGACGGCACCGCGGCCTCGATGGAGCCGACGGACCGCGTGTAGCTGCGCACCTGCATACCGAACTCCCGGAGCAGCAACTTCGCCACGCCACCGGCAGCGACGCGCGCCGCGGTCTCGCGGGCGCTGGCGCGCTCGAGCACGTCGCGGGCGTCGTCGGCACCGTACTTGAGCATGCCGGCGAGATCGGCGTGCCCGGGGCGCACTCGCGTGATCGGTTTGCGCTTGACCTCCGCGGCGTCGACCGCCATCACCTGGCGCCAGTTCTCCCAGTCGCGGTTGGCGATCTCGAGCGTGATCGGCGATCCCAGCGTCAAGCCGCCGCGGACGCCGGCGACGATGTGGGCGGCATCGTGCTCGATGAGCTGCCGTCCGCCTCGGCCATGCCCACCCTGCCGCCGGGTCAGGTCGCGGGCGAGGTCTTCTTCGCGCACCGTCAACCCGGCGGGAACACCGTCGAGGATCACGGTCAGTCGCTCGCCGTGTGATTCGCCCGCCGTCAGCAATCGGAGGGTCATGCCGGCACCGACGCCCGATCCAACGCGGCCCTCATTACCTCAACAGGCGCTTGCCGGCCGGTCCAGATCTGAAACGATGCGGCGCCCTGGTGTAGGAGCATGGCGCGACCCTCAACAGACCGCCGGCTGCGCAGGTCGAAGAGATGCTGGCCGGGTTGCAGCCAGCCCTCGGGCGGAAGGTCCGCGGGCGTGGCGTTGACGACGAGGTCGACCCGGGACACGGTTTCTTGCATCCGATCCATGTCAACGGGCCCACCCCGTTCAATGCCGAGATCTGCCGACAGGCGCCGTGCCTGCTCGAGATTGCGCGCGATCACCCAGACCTCCCCGGCCGAAGGCTGCAGCGCTGCCGCAACCGCCCGCGCGGCACCTCCCGCGCCGATGATCGCAACGCGCCGTTGACCCCCACCCTGCCCTCCCCCGCGAGCGGTGAAGGGAAATTGTTCCTCGAGGGCGCGCTCGAATCCAATAACGTCGGTGTTCGAGCCCTTCAGTCGCGAGCCGTGCCGGCTGATGGTGTTTACCGCGCCAATCCTCGCGGCCTGCGGATCGATGTCATCGAGCAGGGGGATGACGGCTTCTTTGTGCGGAATCGTGACGTTGGCTCCCAGGATGCGCTCGTTAGCGCGAAGCTCGGCAACCGCGTCGGCGAGCCCGCTCCGGTCGACCTCACGAACCTCATAGCGGCAATCGATGCCGAGCGCCTCAAATGCCGCGTTCTGCATCAGCGGCGAGAGGCTACGAGAAACGGGGTTGCCGAGCAGAAGAACTGAATCAGGCATGGGTCAGCTCCTGCAAGTGCGCGAAGAATTCGGGATATGAGACCGCGACCGAGTCGGCGCCCTCGATCGTCGTGCGACCGGACGCGGCCAGTCCCGCGACGGCGAGGGCCATGGCGATCCGATGGTCGCCGTGCGATTGGATGGTGGCCGCGTGCAGGGTCGCCGGGCCATGGATGCTCACGCCGTCCGCGCGCTCGTCGATGATCGCCCCCATCCGGCGGAGGCCCTCCGACATCGTCGCCAGCCGATCGCTCTCCTTGACGCGAAGCTCGGCGGCGCCCTCGATGACGGTTGTGCCTTCAGCCTGGGTCGCCACGCTGAGCAGCGCGGGAATTTCGTCGATTGCTGCGGCGACCTCGCCGGCGCCAATGGTCACGGCGCGCAGCGGACGACCCGTCACGGTCACAGACCCAAGTGGCTCGACGCCCGCATTGTCGGCATCAACCCGCACCTCGGCCCCCATCGATTGCAGTACGTTAAGAAATGCGGTGCGGCTGGGATTCAATCCAACCTCGCGAATCGTCACCGACCAGCCGGGCCGGAGCGCGGCGGCCGCCATCCAGAAGGCCGCCGACGAGAAGTCGCCGGGGACCAACAGGTCGATCGGGCGCAGCGGCTGATGCGACGGCCTGATCACAACTCCGCCAGCCGTCGTGCTGACATCGGTTCCCATCGCGCGCAGCAGGCGTTCGGTATGGTCACGCGTCGCCACCGGTTCGACCACGGTTGTCGGACCACTCGCGGTGAGCCCCGCCAGCAGCAGCGCGCTCTTGACCTGGGCGCTCGGTACCGCGAGCACATGGCGGCGCCCCTGCAGCCGCGCGCCGGTCACCGCCAGCGGGGCGCGGCCATCCTGCGATTGGATGCGGGCCCCCATGGTGCGGAGTGGTTCGATCACGCGCGCCATCGGGCGGCTTCGAAGCGACGCGTCACCGTCCAGCGTGGCCGAGACCCAGCTTCCCGAAAGGATGCCCAACATCAGGCGCATGGTGGTTCCGGAATTCGCGCAATCGAGGGGCCCGTGTGACGGGCTGAACGACCTCCAGCCTCCGCCGTGAACGCGTGCCGAGCCGCCGGTGCGATCGATGTGGAGGCCGAGACTGCGGAGGCAGGCGATGGTCGCGGCCACGTCTTCGCCATCGGGAAGCCCCGCGATCCGGCTATCGCCGTGCGCCAGGGCGGCCAGCATGAGCGCGCGGTGCGCGATCGACTTGTCGCCGGGAACGCGCAGCTCACCGGCAAACCTGCTGGCCGGCTCGACGATTTGCGCCGGCTCCACGTCAGTGGGCGGCACGCGCGCCGTGCTGAAAGAGTTCGCCCACGCGGTCGCCACGGTCGATGCGCTCGCGGTAATCGTGCAAGACCTCCGCGAATCGATCGATCGCCTCGACCAGTGGCCCCCGATTGGTCGCCGTGATGTCTTCGTACAGGGTCGGGTCACCCTCGGCCAGCCGAACCATGCCCCGAAACCCAGGGCCGCCGAGTCGTGGGTCGGCAAAGGGTCGGACCGTCTGCGCGTACGCGATGCTGAGGGTGAAGGCGAGGTGGCTGAGAAACGCCATCTGCCGGTCGTGCGCCTCGGCGGAAAGGATCTGCGGCCGCGCCCCAATCGCCCGCACGAGGCGGAACCATTCATCGAACGGTGTGAGCTCCTGCCCGTCATCGGGGGTGAACACCCAGGTCTCCCCCCGAAACAACGTCGCATCGCTCTCGCTCAGCCCGCTGCGCTCCTTGCCGGCCACCGGGTGACCGCCGAGGAATCGCGAGGGATCGGGCAGGCCGCGGGCCCACTCGAGAACGGGGCGCTTCACGCTCGCGACGTCGGTGACGATGGCTTGTCGCGGAATGTCGGCGGCGAGTTGCTCGAGCACCGAGCGGATCTGGTTGATCGGGGTGGCGACGACGACGATGTTGCAATCGGCGAGGTCGCGGAGATCCGTTGACGCGTAGTCGACGGCGCCGCGCTGCTGCGCCGCCGCCACCCCATCGGCGTGGTGCGCGACGCCGCGCACCTCGACCGACCCACCCAGCCGGCGTAAGGCCAGGCCGAGCGAGCCGCCGATCAAGCCGAGGCCGACGATCCCGACCCGCATCAGGCCACTCCGACCGTCCGGTTCAGCGCGGCGGCGACCGCATCGACCTGCTCGACCAGGTGAGCGAACGCCTGCGGGGTCAACGATTGGGCGCCGTCGGAGAGCGCGACTTCCGGTTGCGCGTGCACCTCGACGATCAGCCCATCCGCGCCCGCGGCGATCCCCGCCAACGCCATGGGGGTGACGAGGGAGCGCCGACCGGTGCCGTGGCTCGGGTCGACGATCACCGGCAGGTGACTCAATTCCTTGATCAGCGGCACAGCGTTGAGGTCCAGCGTGTTGCGGGTGTAGGTCTCGAAGGTGCGAATGCCCCGCTCGCAGAGGATGACCTCGTAGTTGCCCTGGCTCAGGATGTACTCGGCCGAGAGGAGCCACTCCTCGATGGTGGCCGACATGCCTCGCTTCAGCAGGACGGGCTTGCGTAAGCGACCGACCTCCGAAAGGAGGGGAAAGTTCTGCATGTTGCGGGCACCGATCTGTAGGACGTCGACGATATCGGCGAGTGTCCCGATGTCCGCGGGCTCGAGCACCTCGCACACCAGCGGAAGGCCGGTCTCGCGTTTCGCCTCGCGCAGGATGTTGATCCCATCGCCACGGAGTCCCTGGAAGCTATAGGGGGAGGTGCGCGGCTTGAAGACCCCGCCACGGAGCGCGTGGGCTCCCGCCGCGCGGACTTTCCGGCAGGTCTCGAGGTACAGCTCTTCGCCGTCCACCGAGCACGGCCCGGCCACGATCCACGGGCGGTTGCCACCGACCTCGTGGGCGCCGACGGTGATGCGCGTATCGCGCGACCGGAATTCGCGGTTGGACAGTTTGAATGGCTTCGTGATTGGTACCACCTCGGCTACGCCAGGGGCCTCGATGAAGAGATCCCGCAGGGCGAATGGATTCGTCCCGATAACGCCGATCACCGTTCGCTCGTCGCCGTCGCTCAGATGGGTCCGGCAACCATGGGCCTCGACCTGCGAGACGACCGCCGCCACCTGTTCCTTGGTCGCGTCATGCCGCATCACGATGATCATGCGTGCACCCTCAGCGCCTGCGCGCCGCGTAGGTAAACAAAGCGCATCGCCGACGATGGCTGCTCGGTGTTGACGAGCAGCAACACCCGGATGCAACGTGGAAGGCTGCGCGGGTTCGAGGCGGGCACCGCCATCTCGTGGGCGCACATCAGAGGCACCTCGCCCCAGCCAAACCGCCTGGCCGCCGCCGCGGGGAACTCGGCGGTCAGATCAGGGGTGGTCGTGAACCACGCTGCCGCGATGTCGCCGGGCTGCAGCGCGTTCTCGCGAGCGATCTGCGCCAGCAATTCGGTCGTGGCGTCGACGATCGCCGCTTCACTGTCTTCATCTGTGGTCGTCGCGCCGCGAATACCTCGAACCGCCATCCTTGTTTGCCTCCTGGGCGCGCCAATTTCGTCGTATGTTTTGGGAGGAGGCCGGTGTACGGGTGGCGGCGGGAGGGGCGGCGCTAGCCCATCCCGAGCCGGTCCCGTGCCGGCCCGAGGTAGGCGTAAAAGTAAAAGCTCGCGAAGCGAACCCGCCCCGTCATGTGCCCGGGATCGTACAACGGGCAGTCGGGTTTGGCAAGAGCCGAACGTAACCAGCGGTCGTATTCAGTTTTGGGATCGTTCCCCGAGGAGGCACTCATGAGGTCGATTCGGCGTTCGTTAGGGCTCACCGTCGGCGCGCTGGCCCTGCTCCTGGCCGCGTGCGGCGGCACGACCGGTTCGGGCCCAGGCAGCGGCAGCCCGGCTGCGACAAGCAACGCGCTGATCCACACCGCCTCGATAACGGTGGGCGGCAAGACCCAAACAGTGCTGAAGAACCCACAGGGGCTGACGCTCTACTACTTCACCGCCGATAGCGCAACCAACATCGCGTGCACCGGCGGCTGCGCCACCACCTGGCCGCCGCTGTTGTCGGATTCGCCGATTCCGACGAGCGACCCGGCCTTGCCGGGGCAGCTCAGCCTGCTGAGCGGCGGGAACGGCAATCAGGTTCTTTATAACGGCCACCCCCTGTACCACTACAGCAAGGACAGCGCCTCGGGCGACGCCAATGGCCAGGGCATCGGCGGCATGTGGTTCGTCGCGACGCCCGACCTGGCGGCGGCCGCGGCGGCGAGTGGCAGCGCCAGCCCCGGCTACGCGCCGGTCTATTGAGCGCGTTTCGTCAGTTCGGGGTGGTGACCGGCGCCGCCGTTTGCGACGGCGCGTCGGGCAGCATCTGCAGCGGGTCGACCGGGCTGTTCTCGATTCGCACCTCGAAGTGGGTGTGCGGTCCGGTGGAGTTGCCGGTCGAGCCGACCAGACCGATCAGCTGACCCCGCTTGACCTGATCGCCTTCCTTGACACCGATCGCCAGGAGATGGCCATAGAGGGTCTTGAGGCCGGCGTCGTGCTGGATGATGATGTAGTTCCCGTAACCGACGAGTGCCCCGGTGGCGTCGGTCATCGGTCGGGCGAGCACGACGACACCGTCGGCGGCCGCGAAGACGGGCGTCCCGAGTGGCACCGCAAGGTCGATCCCCGTGTGGAAATGCGCGAATCCCGCATAGGCCGCCTCGAACACGTAGGCGGACGGGCCAAAACCCTGGGAGACGGTGGCGTGCGGGATCGGCCAGAGCAGCTTCCCGGTCGCCGCTAAGACCGGATCTGATGCCACCAACTGCGCGCTGAGCTCGATGTTCTGCTGGGCGAATACCGCCTGCTCGATCTGGCTGAGAATGCTGTCGGTCTTGATTTTCTGGAGCGCCGCTCGCCGGGCCGCTACCTCTGGTGAATCGCTCTGCATGGCGTCGAGCGCGGCCAGGGCATCGTCGATCGCTGCCTGAAGCTGGGTCTGGAGCGACTGCTCGTTGGCGATCGCCGCCGCGAGCGCCGTTCGTGACTGGACCAGCCCGGCGAGAACATCCTTCTTTGTCGCGCGGCTTCGTGCCAGGTTCGACTCCGCGTGGGCCAGCGCGACCTCATCGGCCTGCACCGTTCGAACCATGTCCCGTTCTCGCTCGACGACGACGTCGCTGTACCCGATCGTTTCCAGCAGGCCGCCAAATCCGCCCGAACGAATCAAGGTGGCGAAGAAGTTGTCCTGATGTTCGTACAGCCGCCGGACGGTGGTCGCGAGCTGGTTGCGGTCTGACGCGAGCCGGGCGCTGACCTCGGCGTGCTGGGCGGTGACGGCGGCAATCCTGGCGTCGAGCTGAGAGATCTGTCGCTCCGCGTCGAGGATCTGCTGGCCGAGCGCAACCAGGCTGAGCTGGGATTGACTAAGTGACTTCTCCAGCATCAGGGCATGCGCTTCCGCAGCGGTGAGGTCGCCGATCAGCTGGCCCTGGGCCTGACGATTCTGGAGGCCCGGGCTGCTTGGACTGGCGCTGGGCGAGCCGGCCGGCGTCGCTGCGGCCCCTGGCGAGGGGCTGACCGGGTTCGCAGCCGGACTCGAACTGGGCGACGGCGAGGCGGCTGGCGAAGCGGCGGTGTCGGCCAGGGCGGCGGCCGGCGCCAACAACGTCGCGAGTCCTCCGGCGAGGCAAAGGACCGCGATCGTCACCCTCCGGCGCGTGCGAAGCCGTATCGCCACAGAGGGTGGGCAGTTTACCGGCCTATGAAATTCTTTACAACTGTTAAGGCCCAGGCTGGTGTTGCCTGCGGCGTCCGACCCCAAATCGCCTGCCTCCGTAAGCCCTTCCTGCGAAATTCGTATTCAGCAATCGCTCAGCCCGCTCCTCTGAGCCGCAGCCCCAACTGTCTCGCATTTTCACATTTTTGTCACGCCTTGCCCACTTCCACCTTTTCGGGAAGCCCGTTGGGGCACTTGCGCGGACCTAAGCTGTGCTACCATCCAAAAAAACCAACTGAGCTATCACGGGGGAAGTGATCTGGCACAGAGCCGGTTTTTAACGCACACGCTTGTTTTGTTAGCGGCGGCCGTGATCCCGGTACTGACAGCCTTCGACCGACTCCACACCGACACTGCCTACGGCGCAAATCCCACCCCTTCGGTCGCACTGCGGACCACGCACGTCGACGACGTGGTGCTCAGCCAGGGTGGGTTCATCATGAAGATGAGCACGTCGAGTGTGGACACCACGGTCCGGAAGGATGTCAGCTACTACACGATCAAGGCGGGCGACACGGTCCAGGATGTGGCCGGACGCTTTGGCCTGACCGTTGATACCCTCCGCTGGGCCAACAACATTTCCGATATCACCAGCGTCATCGCCGGGGAGCGGCTGGTCATTCCGCCGGTCAACGGGATCCTCGTCAAGGTCCAGCCGGACACCCAGATCAACGCGCTCGCCATTCAGTACCACGTGAACGTCCAGGACATCGTCGATTTCAACCTGCTCCGGGACCCGGATCACCTCAAGGCGGGCTCGATGTTGATGCTCCCGGATGGCGTCGGGCCGGCTCTCGATACCGGCATCGGAAAGAAGACCGTCCGCTCGGTGACGTGGAACCGCCTCGGCCGGCAGGTGACGAACTACACCATCACCTACAGCAACACACCCGTGTATGGCTCTGGCGGGAAGTTCCCTTACGGCTACTGCACCTGGTGGGTCGCGCACCGGCGCAATGTCCCATGGACTGGCGACGCCTATCAATGGTGGTCGAACGCACGGGCCTTTGGCTTTGCCGAGGGGCAGATCCCGATGGTGGGCGCGATCATGGTGCAGGGCATTAGCTGGACCTCGCCGGTGGGCCACGTCGCCTACGTCGAGTCGGTCAACGCCGACGGTTCGTTCACGGTGTCGGAGATGAACTACGGCGGCTGGGGCCGCGTCGACTACCGGACGATCAAGTCGACGGCCGGACTGGATCTCCTGGGCTTCATCTACTAAGGGAGGTTGACGCCGGCTCTAAGATAGTCGGCGATGCCGAGCCCGGAGGAATTTCTCGACGAGACGCGCGAGCAAGGGCTCCGCGAGCTCGAAGAGTTTCTCCGGATCCCGAGCATCTCGAGCCAGCCGGAACACGCGGATGACGTCCGCCGCGCCGCCGGCCACCTTGCCGAACAATACGAACGGATCGGTCTGCAGAACGCCGAGGTCATCGACACGGCCGGACACCCGGTGGTTTATGCCGACTGGCTGAAGGCGCCCGGCAAGCCGACCGTGCTGCTCTACGGGCACTATGACGTCCAACCCGTCGATCCGCTCGACCTCTGGACATCACCGCCCTTCGAGCCGATCCGCCGGGACGGACAGTTGCTCGGCCGTGGATCGTCCGACGACAAAGGCCAGATCGCCTTGCACTGGCAGGCGATGCACGCGTGGCTTAACACCACCGGCGAGCTGCCGCTGAACGTCAAGGTGATCGCGGAAGGCGAAGAGGAGATCTCCAGCCTGCATTTCGAGGAGTTCGTGCGGGCGAACCGCGACCGTCTCAAGACCGATTACTGCGTGGTCAGCGACACCACCATGGTCGCCAGGGGATTTCCCGCCATCACCTATGCGCTGCGCGGCATGGTCTACGTCGAGCTTCGGGTCCAGGCCTCCACCGTCGACATGCACTCAGGACAGATGGGCGGGATGGCACCCAACCCGGTACAGGCGCTCGCCGAGATCCTGACCCGCCTCAAGGATCCCGCCGGGCACATCCTGGTTCCCGGGTTCTACGACGGGGTCCGGCCACTGAGCGACGACGAACAGCGCCAGTTCGCCCGGGTCCCCTTCGACGAGGCCGCCCTGAAAAAAACCTACGGGCTCGAGGCGCTGGCGGGCGAACCCGGCTATACGCCCACCGAGCGCAACTGGGCGCGACCGACTCTCGACGTCAACGGCATCTGGGGCGGCTATCAGGGCCCAGGCGCGAAGACCATCATCCCGGCATGGGCCGCGGCCAAGATCAGCTGCCGCCTGGTTCCAGACCAGGATCCAACAGTGGTCGCCGCGGCACTCCGCGCTTACATCGACGAGATCCGGCCAAAGACCGTTCGGATCAAACTCACCGAGCTGGAGAGCCGCAGCCAGCCGTGGATCACGCCGATCGACGATCCGCTGATCCAGGCCGGTCGCCGAGCGCTCGAGCGCGTCTATGGAAAAGATCCCGCGCTGATCCGATCCGGCGGATCGATCGGAGCGGTCGAGATCATGGGCCGGCTGCTCGACGCTCCCATCTTGCTGGTCGGTTTCGTCCTCCCCGACTGCTTCGCCCACGCGCCCAACGAGCGACTCGACCTCGAGAGCTTTTACCTCGGCCGCCGGGCCGCCGTCCATCTCTGGGAGGAGATCGCCAGCATCCGCGCGTAGGTCAAGCGGCTAGCCAGCGGCCCGGGTTCGCGGGAGGTCCAGATCCGACTGATCGTGACCCGGGACGGCCGCATCGTCGCTTTCGAGTAGGGCCTGATCCCGATCGTCATCGTCGTTGATCTGGGAGCGGCGTGGCCGGTGGCCCTCTTTGCCGGCGCCATGTGGCAGGCTGGCCCGCAACTCGACGAAGCGAGCCCGCAGTTCGGCCTGACGTGTCGCTGAGGCCGCCCGCGGGAACCGATCGGATCGGCGGAAACCGAAGACCGCGTCCCACCCGACCTGCAGGAGCGCTCCGGCATACTCATCGATCGGAACGCCCTCCGCCAGAGCCGCCGCCTCGATGTAATCCTCAAGTGTCGGATCGACGTGCGCGATGAGCTTCGCCATCCGCTCCCCAAGTGGTCGCCCCGTTCCCTTCTTCGACCATACGCCTTCCCTGGCGAACGCGCTATCGGCTGTATTGCTTAGATTTTTGCGCTGTCCGTGGGGGCCGGCGTTTACTCGGCGACGAAGCGGTAGCCGATGCCCGGTACGGAGTGTATGTAATGCGGTTTTTCCGAATCGCGCTCGATCTTCTTGCGCAAGCGGTAAACGTGGGCGTCGACGGTGCGGGTCTCGATCTCGACCTCGTAGCCCCAGACCTTGCGCAGCAGCTCGCCGCGGCTCACCACCTGGCCGGCCTGCGAGGCCAGCAGGGAAAGAAGGTTGAACTCGGTCAGGGTCAGCGCGACCTCTTTGCCCTCGCGCCAGACCTGGCGGCTGTTCATGTCGATGATGAGGCCTGGGAACTCGAAGCGCGTCTTGGGCAATGCCTGCGCGACCGCCTGCTCGCTTCGGCGCAAGTGTGCGCCCACCCGGGCTAAGAGTTCCCGTACCTCAAACGGCTTCGTGAGATAGTCGTCGGCCCCCACCTCGAGCCCTACGACGACGTCGATCGTGTCGTTCTTCGCGGTCAACATGATGACCGGCACCTGGGTGCCGTCGGCGCGCAGCTGGCGGCAAACGTCCATCCCCGACACACCCGGCAGGTTCAGGTCGAGGATGACGAGGTCGGGCTCGGACTTCTCGATGATCTCCATGCCCTTTTCGCCGGTGTCCGCCTCGAGGAGCGTGAGGTTTTGACCCGTAAATGCCATTCGGACGACCTCTCGGGTCGGCGCGTCGTCCTCGATCATCAGGATTGTCTTCGGGAACGGCATTTGGTCGGGTCCTACTCCTTCTCCAGAAAGTTCGTCACTTGCAGCATGAATTTCTTGAGTTCGATCGGTTTCGCGATGTAGCCGGAGCACCCAGCGGCCAGCGCCTGCTCCTCGCTCCCCTTCAGCGCGTTGGCTGTCAGGGCGACCACCTTGATGCCCGCGGTGGCCGGGTCAGCTTTGAGCTGGCGAGTGACCGCTAATCCATCAACGCCGGGAAGCTGCATATCCATCAGTATTAGGTCGGGCCGGAGGTGGCGAGCCTTCTCCAGGCCCTCCTGGCCGTTGGTGGCCGTATCCACGGTGAAGCCGTTTCCCTCCAGCACCATCCGGGCGAGGTCGAGGTTGGACGGGTTGTCCTCGACCACCAGGATGCGGTTGCGCTTGCTCGGGCCAGGCCGGAGGGGCAGTTCGACGGTAAAGGCGGTTCCCTTCTCGGGGGCGCTATCGAATTCGATCGAGCCACCGTGGAGCTCGACCAGCTTCTTGGTCAGGGCCAGCCCCAGCCCGGTGCCCGGATACTCCCGGTTGTTGGCACTCTGGACCTGATAGAAGGCGCCGAAGATCTTGTGCTGCAGCTCCCTGGGGATGCCGATGCCGCTGTCCTGGACCGTGATCCGCAGCGCTTGCTCGCGGACGACGGCTTGGAGGCCAACCTTCCCCGACGGCGGGGTGAACTTGATGGCGTTGGACAGGAGGTTGTAGAGGATCTGCTTGAACTTGTTCTTGTCGGCGATCAGCAGGGCGTCGACCGGCTCGACGCTGGACGCGATCTCGATGTCTTTCTTCATCGCCAGCGAGCGCACCACGTTGAGCACCTCTCGGACGGCGGAGTCGATCCCGAACTCCTCGTAGACCAGGTCCATCCGGCCGGCCTCGACCTTGGTCAGGTCGAGGACGTCGTTGATCAGCGAGAGCAAGTGGCGGCCGCTGTTGTAGATGTTGTCCAGGCAGTCGCGGCGCTGCTTTTCGGTGATCTTGCCGGCCAGGTCGTCCCGAAGCAGTTCCGAGAATCCCAGGATGGCGTTGAGCGGCGTGCGCAGCTCGTGCGACATGTTGGCCAGAAATTCGGACTTCAGCCGGCTCACCTCGGCGATCTGGGCGTTGGCCGTCTCCAGCTCATCGAGGTGTCCCTGGAGTTGCTCGTACAGGCGGCCGTTCTCGATCGCGATGGCGGCCTGGTTGGTGATGACCTTGAGGATGGCAACGTCGAGCTCGGTGAAGGGATCGACTCGCTGGCGCGAGATGGTCATGGCCCCCACCACCCGCTGGGTCGTCGCCAGCGGCTGAACCATCAGCGCCCGTGGCGAGCGGCTCTGGTCGAGCATCTTGAAGCGCGGATCCAGGGTGGCGTCGGCGATGTTGAGCGTCTCGAGCTGCTCGACCGCGTAGCCGAGGATGCCCTCGCCGAGGACGAAGCGCGCAATGTGCGGCACCATGTCGCGGTGGGGGTAGGTCGCCGTCGCGGTCAACTCGCGGCTGCCCTCGTTGAGCAGGAAGACCGTGGCCGCGTCGAACTGCACCATCTGAGAGGTCGCCCGCAACATCGCCTCGATGTTGTCGTTGAGCGACAGGGAACCGGTGAAGAGACCCCCGAGCCGGTTCAGCAATTGAATCTCGGGGTCGGCTGTCACGTGGGCCACATTATAGGTCATGATTTTTGACACAACAGCACTGCGGTTGTGGGCTTTCGATACTGCAACGTCACCCTCCGTGACTTCCTTTCTCCATCCGCCGCGCGATTTCGAGCCGGCCGGTTGTATGACGCAACCGAGCCCCCGCTAAGCTGAGACGCTGTGAAAGCGGTTCGATTTCACCAGCATGGCGGACCCGCGGTGCTGCGTCTCGAGGAGGTGCCTACGCCCTCGCCGGGACCGGATGAGGTCCTGGTCGGGCTGCGTGCCGCGGCGCTCAACCACCTCGACCTGTTCGTCCGTAACGGGCAAACCCCGGGGGTGGCTCTCCCCCACATCGGCGGCGCTGATGGTGCCGGCGTGGTGCTGGCCAATGGCCCCGGCTCTGCCCGCCACCCCGTCGGCACGCGCGTGTTCTTCGACCCGGGCCTCAGCGACGGGATTTGCGCCTACTGCGTCCAGGGCGAGCACAGCCTCTGTGATCGCTGGGAGATTCTGGGCGAACATCGGGATGGCACGTTTGCCCAGGCGGTCGTTGTACCCGAGGTCAACCTCCGACCGATCCCGGGTGACCTCAGCTTCGAGGAGGCCGCCGCCTTTCCGCTGGTATTTCTGACCGCCTGGCGGATGCTCATGACCAAGGCACGAGTGATGCCAGGCGAGAGCGTGCTCATCCTGGGCATCGGTGGCGGTGTCGCGCTCGCCGCTTTGCAGATAGCCAAGCACGCGGGCGCCCGGGTCTTCGTCACCTCGAGCAGCGCGGAGAAACTCGAGCGCGCGCTCGCGCTCGGCGCTGACGTGCTCATCAACCACCAGGAGACGGATTTCTCAAGAGAGGTTTGGAGGATCACCGAGAAACGGGGGATCGATGTCATCGTCGACAACGTTGGGGCGGCAACCTGGGACCGCAGCATCCGGGCGCTCGCCAAAGGCGGACGGTTGGTGACCTGCGGCGCGACGAGCGGACCGAAGCCGGATGAGGACCTACGCCGGCTCTTCGTCAAGCAAGTGACCATCTACGGATCGACGATGGGGACGCGTCACGACTGGGAGCAGCTCAACCAACTGCTGGCGGCGAAAACCCTCCGCCCGACCGTCGATCGGATCTTCCCGATCGAGGAGGCTGCTCAAGCCCAGACGCTGATGGAGGAGCAGGGCCAGTTCGGCAAGATCGTGCTCAGCATTCCGGCGTTATCGTGAGACGGCGAGCGCTGACCACGTTGATGGCCCTGACGCTGGTCGCATGCGGCCAGAGCACGGCCCAGACGGGGGTGACGGCATCTCCGCGCCACTCGCCGACCGCGACGCCCTCGCCCACGCCGCCGCCGACGCCCACGCCCCTGCCGCCACCGCCGAACCTACCCGGAGCCGGCGGCATCTACCCGGTGGCCGGCTTTTCCGCCTACGTCTATGCGAGAGGAGCGGGCGCCACCACCGCCATGGCGTTTGGTCCTGACGGCCGCCTCTATGTGGCAACCCAAGGCGGGGCGATCGAGGTCGTGGGTGCTCCGGGTGCCGCGCCCCAGACCCTGGTCTCGGGCCTCCCCATCGCCCTCGGGCTCGCCTGGCGCGGGAGCGAGCTCATCGTCTCCGTCCGCGGCAGCGTGCGCAGTTACCAGCTCAGCAACGGCGGCCTTACCGCCGGCCACGTCGTCGTCGGCGGGCTCCCGACCGGCCGTCACCAAAATGACGCGATCCTTCCGATGCCGAACGGCGACATCCTGCTGGGGGTGGGCTCGACCTGCGATGTCTGCAACGAGGCCGACTCGCGGAGCGCGACGGTGCTTCGCTTTCACGCCAACTGGACTTTTGCCGGGATCGCCGTTCGCGGAACCCGAAATCCGTTCGGGCTCGCGCTGCGGGCCAGCACCGGCGATGCCTACGTCATGATCAACGGCCAGGACAACCTCGGGGCGCAACCTGCCGATCACCTGTTGCAGGTGGTCGACGGCGAAGACGCCGGTTGGCCGCGTTGCTGGCCCGCCTATCCGGACGGCAGCCTTCACGGCAACTGCGGAGGAGTCGCCCCGCCGATTGCCGTCTTCACGCCCCACAGCTCGGCGGACGGCATCGTCATCTACGATGGCGGCGAGTTCGGCGCCGATTACGCGGACAACGCGTTCGTCACCGAGTGGGGCGCGAACGCCGGCGGTCCCATCGGCCGGATCGTGTTGCGCGTTATCCTCTCAGGCTCCGGTGCCAGGGAGCATGGGCAGGTCAGCGACTTTGCCAGAGGCTTCACCCATCCGCTGGCGATCACCGTGGCGGCCGACGGCGGCCTGTTGGTGGGCGATTACGGGACCGGCCAGATCACGGAGATCTTCCGCACGAGCTGACCGCCACCCTACGGCGCTCCGCAAGCGGTGGCGGGAAATAGCGTCGCATTGGGTATCGGCCTGGTTGATCGCCTGAGAGACATGACGGACTGGCTCGCCCAGGGCGAAGCCACTGTCAGCGAGGGTTACCTGACGTCCGAGGGCGGCCCCTCGCATCGTCCCAGCCGCGAATGGTTTGGGCAGGTGATGCCAGGATCCTGGGCGCCGAATATCGATTCCGATGGAGTCGACGGCAAGCTCGCCGGCATCGCCGCCATCCATGAGCATGACCCCTCGTTCGACGAGAACGTGTTCCTCGCCCAGGTGCAGCGGCTCTTCTTTGCGGTGCTCGAGGGCTGGACCGCGCTCAAGCCCGCCCTGAGCCAGGGCGTGATGGCTTCGGTCATCTGGGAACAACAGAAGGCGCAGATCGGCGCCTATCGTGAGAGGGGCTGGCGCAACATGCTCGACGGGCTGAGCTTCACCAGCGCCGTGGTGGCGGGCGCACTATCGAACAGTGGTTTCGACACGGTGACCGTTCGCCTCAACGCCACCTCGGCCGACTATGACCTCGACGCAGGTTCGCGGGTGATTCGGGGCGACACCAATCGCTGGGACTGGACGGAAGACTGGATCTTCCAGCGTCCGTCGACGATCACAACCGGTCAGCCGGGGACGATCACCTCGGAGAGCTGTCCCAACTGTGGCGCGTCGGTCAACGTCGACATCACGAGCATCTGCCCCTTCTGCGATGCCGCCGTTATCTCCGGAAAGTTCGGTTGGTTGCTGACTCGAATTGATCGGGTTTAGTTACCGAACTTCGAGCTCTTCCTTTGAAGAATTTCGAAGCGCTTGCTTCGAGAATTTCGAAGCCCTTGTCGCGGGCTTCGAAATTCGATGGCCGAGCTCCCACCGATCTCAGAGACGCGCGGCCGTGCGCTCGTCAGGAACGTGCGAAAGCAGCGCGCGTACACCCATAGGTGAAGTGAAATACGGTGGGAGCTCGGTTTCAAGCCCTTTTCGGGCTTGAAAACAGAAAACCGACCATCGCTCAGTGGTCGGTTTTCCTGCCCCGCTGTGGGCCGTGCCCGCCGGCAGGCGAGCGGCTATATTCTCTCACCCGCCGAGGGCTTTGTGACGGGTGAATTGTGAAGGTGTACGTGGCTACGTTGCCGTATTTGGCATCGGCAATATAACCTATTGCGACTGCCAAACTCGCGCCTACAGCGCCCCTGCCTCGCGCAGGCTCCGGAAGCGCTCCGCGGATACCACCAGGTGATCCAGGACTTCCACACCGAGTAGCCGGCCGGCCTCGAGGAGGTGGCGCGTCACGGCCAGGTCCTCGGGACTGGGCGTGGGGTCCCCTGACGGGTGGTTGTGGGCCAGGATGACCGCGGCGGCGCCCATGGTCAGCGCCGGCCCGAAGACTTCACGCGGCTGGAGGGCGGCGACGTTCAGGCCACCGACGGCCACCTTCTCACATCCGACTGGCTGGTTGCGCGTATTCAGGTAGAGCACGGAAAAGCACTCCTTCGGGCTGCTCCGCAGGTCCTGGAACTGGAGGAGCGCCTCCCTCGGTGACGTGATCGCGGGCGCGGCGCTGTCGGCCGGAATGTGCCAGCGTCTGGCCAGCTCGCGGACCGTCAGGAGCCGGCGGACCTGTGCCGGCCGAAAACCGTGCCGGCGCGCCGCTTCCCGCAGATCACCCGGCTGACGCTCCACGATGCCGCCCTCGGCCAACAGGGCCTTTACCCCCGAGAGGTCGGCGCGCTGCCCGAGCAGCGCCGCCAGCAGACCTGGCTCGTCCGGCGCAGCCACCGGTCGATTATACTACATATCTGTGTATATGTCGACGCTTATCTTACCGTTTGCCGAAGATCGCGGACAGGATCACCAGGACCACGATGACCACCAGCACCACCACGACCACGCCCACCACCAGGGCGTAGCGGTTGATGATCGAGTCGTTGACCGGCGCGTCGACCGACATCGGCGGTCCCGGTTGGAGCGGTGATCCGGCGCCGGGCGGCAGCGGAGTTCCTGGTGGCGCGGCAGGACGGTCGACGAACGCCCCGGGCGGACCCGGGGATTGCGGTGCCGGAGGCTGCGACCAGCCGGTGCGGTCTCCGGCACTCACCGCAGGATCGGGCGCGCGTCCATCAGGGATGGGATCGTCCTGCTCGCTCATCCTTGCCACTCCGATGCTTGTGTGATGTTGTCGAGGACCCAGCCGAACTGTCCGCTGGTGACGGTCGCCTTGCAGTAGCTGCAGACACCGGACTCATTGATCGACAGCGGAGCCCCGCAGTTGGGGCACTGCGTCACCTCTGCCCCTTCGCCCGCCTTGGTTCGGGCCGATCCGCTTCGAATGAAGGTCCAGTACTCGGTAAAGTTCTGGTTCTGGCGCGAGCCGTAGATGACCTTGTTGGCTGTGGTGTCGTCCACTTCGTAGTCGGCGGCGCTGGCGTCGATGCGGACCGTGACGGTATCGAAGTTGGGATCGGTCTGCACCTTGACGATCTGGACGCCGCCGATGACGAGGTTGTCGAGGATGTTCTTCTTATGGGCGGCGATCATGGCGTCGATCTGTGTCTTCCACCGGTGATAGATGCCGTCCGACATGTAGACGCGGGCCGGTTCGAGGTTGCGATCCATCCAGGCTTTCTGCAGGGCGAAGAAGGCCGCCTGCGCCCGGTCGAGGAACATCTGCTGGTTGAAGTTCGGATCCTTGGCCTGGAGAGTCGCGAGGTCTTCGGTCAAGGTCGAGCGCATCTGCGCCATCGGGGCATAGGACGGACCCCAGTTCGACGCCTGCATCGGGGTGCGAAGGCTCATCCGACGGTAGACCTGCCAGAGGGCGAAGATGATGAACAGAAAGAAGAAGAACCCGCCGCCGCCGCCACCGAAGAACAGAAAGGGCAGCAGCAGGCCGCCGCCGCCGCCGAAGCCGCCGCCCCCACCGAAGGAGCCGCCGCCGCCGCCAAATCCTCCGCCGCCGCCGAAGCTCTGGCCGCCACCGGCCCGGGCAAACGCCAGCAGCGGGCTCGTCAGGATGAGAGAGAACGCCAGCCCGGCCGCCAGGCCAAGACGCCGCCTGGGGCTCACTGGGCCGGCGCCGGTGTGCCTCCGCCGGTGAGTGTTTGGCCGCAGTTGGTGCAGAACTTCGCGGTCGCCGAATTCTGCGTGCCGCACTTCGGGCAGGCGACCGTGGCGCCGGCCGGCGCTGGGGCCGGTGAGAGCGCCTGGCCGCAGCTGTTGCAGAACTTGGCGTTCTCCGCGTTCAACGCGTGGCAGTTGGGACAGCGAACCTGGATCTGGCCGCCGGCCGCCAGTGTCTGACCCATCTGACCGGCCACCAGCCCGCCGACGCCGAGGCCGACCCCGAGGAATGCCGGGTTGACACCGCCGCCCTGACCGGGCCCCTGGGCAAGCCCTTGCCCGGCGCCGATCATCGCCTGGCCCGCCGCGTATTGCTGGAAGCCACCCGCCAGCTTCGAGTACTGAACGTCGTGGAGGAAGTTCTTGAGCTTGTCCTCGTCCTCGGGCTTCAAGGTGATCGTGAAATTTCCGAGCCGGACGATCTGCAAGCCGTAGCTGTTGATGTTGCGCTGCACCTGGGCGATCGTCTCCGACTCGATCTCGTCGGTGTGGGCCGCGATGCCGAGAAGCGGCCAGCCGTTGCTGACGACGTGCGACACCACATCGGTCCGCAGGGTCTTGAGGAGCTGCTCCCGCATCCAGTCGGTGATCTCGTCATTGGTCGACAGATTCTGCGTGCCGACCAGGTTGACGATCAACGACTGGGGCTCGACCACTTTCAGCGAGTATTCGCCAAAGACCCGCAGCCCGACGCCAAGGTTGGTCTGGGGATCCATGACGTTGTCGACCGCACCGCCGAACGGCAGGTTGGGGAACTCGCGAGTCGAGATGAAATAGAGTTCGGTCCGGAACAGGTTGCCGCCGCTGGCCGCGTCGACCAGGATGCCGAGGAATGGGATCTCGGATGAGTCGAGGGTCACCCGGCCGGGCTGGATCGTGCCCTGCACGCGGCCGTCGCGAAAGAAGACGGCCAGCTCGTCCTGCTCGACGGTGAGCTGGGTCAGCTTGCGAATGTTGGTGTCGGGCCACTTGAAGAGGATCTGGCCCTTCGCCGTATCGGGACGGGCGATGAACTCGCGCCGGACTTCCCCGAAGATTCCCATCTAAACCTCCAATATTGGATCCGGCGGTTCAGCCGGACTCCCGCGTTATAGCAGAAAAACGTCCGACCTAATCAAGTCCTTCCCCAACGCGCAAACCGGCAAACTATGAGCCTTCCAGCGCCCCGCCTTCGCCCCGACCCGCGCGCGTCCGAGCCACTGCACTCGCGTGCCTGGTCGAGCCTTCTCACTAGGCCCGGCATGTTGCTGGCGGCCTATGGGCTGCTCGCGCTCGGATTGTTTGGCGCCACCTGGGCGCATCCCTTCTCGCAGGTCATCGGCGACGGGCCCGATCCGCCGGTGTTCATCTGGTACCTGCGCTGGGTGCCGTTTGCGCTGAGCCATGGGCTCAACCCGCTGTTCACCAACTATCTCGATTTTCCCGACGGGATCAACTTGATGTGGCAAACCTCGGTGCCGTTGCTCGGCCTGCTGCTCGCGCCCATCACGCTGACGCTGGGGCCGATCTTCGCCTACAACCTGCTGATGACGGCGTCGATGGCGCTTGCCGCGTGGTGCGCCTTTCTCGCATTCCGGCGTCATGTGGCGCGACCCTTGGCAGCTGCCCTGGGTGGACTGCTCTTTGGGTTCTCGCCCTACATGCTGGCCCAATCGCTCGGGCATCCGCATGTTGGGGTCGTCTTCATCTGCCCGCTGATGCTGATCGCCTTCGAAGAGGCCGTCCTGCGACAGCAACGATCGCCCTGGCGCCTGGGAGCCATCATCGGCGCGATGGCCGCCGCTCAACTCCTCATCTCGGAGGAGTTGTTGCTCACGCAAGTCCTGCTGGCGGGCATGGCGCTCGCCATCCTGGCCGGCCTGCATCCGGACCAGGTCCGCATACGGGCGGCCTACGTCCTCAAAGTGCTCGGGGTCGCAACCAGCGTGCTCACCCTGGTCGCGGTCGGGCCGCTATGGATGCAATTCTTCGGCCCGCAGGCAGTCCACGGCACCCTCGCGGCCTCGAATGTTTTTGTCACGGACGTCGCCGGCCTCGTGCTGCCGACCTCGCTGCAGGCGATCGCACCAGCCGCGCTCACTGCAGTCACCGACCGCTTCAGCGGCAGTCAATACGAGGCCGGGGTCTTCCTGGGTTTGCCGTTGCTGATCCTGCTGGTGCTCGCGGTGGTTCGCTGGTGGCGAGCTCCGGTCGTCCAGGTGGCGGCGATGCTGGCGCTGCTCGCCGCCGCGCTTTCGCTGGGGGTCACGTTCCATTTCGGCGGCGTGACGACCGGGATACCCGCCGGGCTGCTTGCCCTGGGGTTCCTCGCCGTCAGCCGCACGAGGGTCGGACGGCTGACGCCTGTGATCTACGGTCTGGTGTGGGCAGGGCTGGCGACCGTGCCGCTGCTGCACAATGTCGTCCCCAGCCGCTTGATGCTCTATGTGTTCCTGTTTGCCGGCCTGCTGCTGTCGGTGCTGGTCGATCGCTGGACTTTCGCATCGCCGCCGCGGACGGTGACGGCGGGCGCGATCGCGGCCCTGGCGGTGCTGACACTGGTGCCGCGAATTCCCTTTGCTTCATCAGCGGCCAACGTGCCCACCTTCTTCTTGGGCGGCCCGGTTTCGACGATACCCACCGGCAGCATCGCGCTCGTCGTGCCCTACGCCCACCAATTCGAATCGCGCGGCATGCTCTGGCAGCTCAGTGCAGACCTGCGCTTCAAGATGCCGGAGGGTTACGCCAATCGACCCGGCCCGGCGCTGGATCCGGCGCCGACAACGTTGGGCTCGGACCTGATGGCGATGCAGCAGGGCGCGCCCGCGCCGGAAGTGACGGCAGCGTACCGCGCCACCGCACTCGAGGAGTTAGGACGCTGGCAGGTGCAGACCGTGCTGCTCGGCCCGATGCCGGGCGAGGATCGAGTGCTGGCATTCCTGACGGCCATCATTGGAACACCCCCGACGCAGGATGGCGGCGTCTATCTCTGGAGGCTAAGCCCGAGCTAGAGGGTTGGCTCCGGAGCCCGGATTCGAACCGGGAACCATCGCGTTAACAGCGCGCCGCTCTACCGTTGAGCTACTCCGGACTGCCAGGCGCGAACCAGTATATCGGTCGACTTCCGGGTCAGCTGGCGATTCGCTGCGGCACCTGCCGCCCCGCCCCGCCCTCGCCGCCGGCCGCTTCCCCCGCGCGTTCCTCTTCGTGATATTCGGCGTCGGTATTGACCAGCCAGGGATCGTAGTTGGCGCCCAGCGCGATATTCCGCGCCACCAGGATCCCCGTCATCATCGAGTGGTCCTGGTTGTTGTAGTGGTGCATCCCGTTGCGCCCCACCAACCACAGGTTCGGCAGCGCGCGGCGCAACCATTCGCGCACGACCTCGAGATGTCCGAGGTAGGCGCCGTCGTAAACCGGATAGGCCTTCGGCTGCCGGTAGACCATTCCCGCCTTGACCTCCTCCGCCCGAACGATCCCCAGCGCCACCAGCTCACGCCGCCCCAGGTCCAGCAGGTCGGCATCCGGCCAGCTCCACATGCCATCCTGCTCGAAGCAGAAGTACTCCATCCCCAGGCCCGTCAAACCGCTGTCGTCGACCATCGCCGGGCTGAAATTCTTGAAGTTCCCGATCCGCCCCACCTTCACGCCCGGGTCGTGCACATAGATCCATTGATCGGGGAAGACATTGGCGCGGTCGACCACCACATTGACCGTAATGAAGTCGCGATAGCCCAGCGCGTCGGCGGCCGCGCGCACGATCGAGGGCGCCGCCGGCTGCAGCTTGGCGATCAACTCGCGGATCGGCATGGTACTGATGAACTCCGATCCCAACACGTCGAGCGTGGCACCCTGGCGGTCCTTTACCTGCACCGAGATGACCCGGCCGTTGGCATGCCGGACGGCGACCACCTCCTCGCCCAGGCGCACCGGATGGCCAGCTGCCGCCAGCCGCGACGCCACGGCCTCCCACATCTGCCCGGCGCCCGTTCGCGGATAGCGGAAGGCGTCGACCAGAGTTTTCACGATCGCACCCTCGCCGCCGCGCCACGCCGCTGGCAGGAGCGCATTCCGGATGACTTCCACCAGATTGAGTCCGCGAATCCGCTGCCCCGCCCAGTCGGCGGACAGCTCGGTCGTCGGAATTCCCCACACCTTTTCGGTATAGGTCTTGAAAAAAATCTCGAACAGGCGATGCCCGAATTGATTCGACACCCAGTCTTCGAACGACTTCGGGTCGGTGACCGGATGCAGGCGCGCCTGCGCATAGCTCACGAGGCAGCGCGCCGTCTCGAACGGCCCCAGGTTGAGGAAGGCGTTCGAGGCCTTGATCGGATAATCGAAGAACTTCCCCCGATAGGCGATCCGGGTCAGCCGGGAGACCGTCCGGATCTCGTCGCCCAGCACCTCGGTCCAGAGCGCTTCGATCTCGGCGCTCTTGGAGAAAAACCGATGGGGGCCCACGTCGAACCGGCAGCCCATGAACTCGAGCGTCCGCGCGATCCCTCCCACCTGGCGAGGATCCTTCTCCACCACCGTGACCGGCGTCCCGTGGCGCGTCAACTCGTAGGCCGCCGACAGCCCGGCTGGCCCGGCGCCCATCACCACCACGTGCTTGGTTGCACCGGGCGAAGTCAGCTCAGCCATGCCGTACAGAAGCAACTCCGTGCGGACGACCCTCTTGCTCCGGCCAGCGCCCCCACCCTGCCCTCCGCCAGAGTGAGGGAACACGTTGGGGCCGTCTACCTTACTATTGCGGTCCGTGCCTCCAGCGCAAATCGACCCGCCCGCACGCCAGCATCCGTTCCTGGAACGGCTCCGGCGCGGCCCGCTGCTTGGAGATGGCGCCATGGGGACCCAGCTCCACGCCCGGGGGGTGAGTTTCGAGCGCTCCTTTGACGAGCTCAACCTCACCGAGCCCAAAATCGTCGAGGAAATTCACCGAGCGTACATTTCGGCCGGCGCCGAGCTGATCGAGACCAACACCTTCGGCGCCAACCGGATCAAGCTGGCTCGCCACGGGCTCGAGACCCGCGTGCGCGACATCAACGTCCGCGCGGTCAAGCTGGCCCGGGACGCTCGCGAGATCGCCGGCGAACCCATCTTCGTGGCCGGATCGGTCGGTCCGATCGGCCAGCAGCTCGAGCCGATCGGCCGGATCACGGTCGCCCAGGCGACCGCGGCCTTCGAGGAGCAGATCGCCGGACTGCTCGAGGGCGGGGCGGACCTCCTCGTGCTCGAGACCTTCACCAACCTCCCCGAGATTCTCGCCGCCGTCGACGCCGCCCGCCGGACGACCGACCTGCCGATCGTGGCCCAGATGACCTTCGCCGAAGACGGCCTCACCCTCAGCGCGGAAGAGCCCAGCGAGGTGGTCCAGGCGCTCGAGCGTGCCGGCGTCGACGTCATCGGCGTCAACTGCGGGGTGGGCCCGCAGGTCGCGCTCCAGGTGCTCGAGCAGATGCGCCAGCAAACGCGCCTGCCCGTCTCCGGCCAGCCCAACGCCGGACTCCCGGCTCGCGTCGAAGGCCGCTTCTTCTATTTCGCGACGCCCGAATACTTCGCGACCTTCGCGCGGCAGGCGGCCGACCTGGGCGTCGCCTACATCGGCGGATGCTGCGGCACCACGCCGGCGCACATCGCCGCCATGCGGGCCGCCCTCAAGCCCGCCGCCAGCCCGGTGCGAATCACGACCCCGGCAGCCTCCACCGCGATCGCCATCGACCTCAATCCGGCGGAACAGCTCCCGCCCACATCCTTCGCGCAGCGACTGAACAACCACGCCTTCGTCGTCAGCGTGGAGATCGACCCGCCTCGCGGCCTCAATCCGGCCAAGTGCATCGCCGGCGCGCAGCTCGTCAAGGACGCGGGCGCCGACGCCGTCAACATCGGCGACAGCCCGATGGCGCGCGTCCGGATGAGCGCGCTCTCGCTCGCGGTCATGATCCAGCAGCAGGTGAGCATCGACACCTTGATCCACTTCACCTCGCGCGACAAGAACCTGATGGCGCTGCAGGCGGAGCTGATCGGTGCGCATGCCCTCGGCATCCGCAACATCATCGCGTTGACCGGCGATCCGCCACGGATCGGCGACTACCCTTCGGCGACCGGCGTCTGGGACGTCGACTCCATCGGCCTGATCAAGATCCTGCAGCGACTCAACGAGGGATACGACTGGCTTGGAACCTCAATCGGCAAACCCGCCAACTTCACGATCGCCTGCGCCGTCAACCCGTCGGCCGAGGACCTGGATCGCGAGATCGACCGCTTCCGCCAGAAAATCGAGGCGGGCGCGCACGTCGCCATGTCCCAGCCGCTCTACGACCGGCAAACGCTGGAGCGGTTCTTCGAGAAAACCGGCCCGCTGCCGATCCCCTTCCTCCTCGGTGTGCTTCCGCTGCAATCATCACGACATGCCGAATTCATGCACAACGAAGTTCCCGGCATCGTCATCCCGGCGGAACTCCGTGAACGGATGCGGCTCGCCGGCGAGAACGGTATCGCGGAAGGTCTCGCGCAATCGCGCGAGCTCCTGCGAGATACCAGGGACCTGGTGCAGGGCGTCTACCTGATGCCATCGTTCGGCCGCTACGAGGTCGTCGCCGAGCTGGTCCGCTGGCTCCGGACGGCTAACGCCCGGTCCCGAATCGCTCCCAGCTGACGACCTCGTCGAGTGGCCGGCGCCCGCGCGGGATCGGGGCGTTCGCCGGTAGCCGCAATGCCTCCGGCCCGGCCGGGTAACCGATCGAGAGCATCGTCAGCAGGTGTCGATCCTGCGGGATGCCGAGCAGCTCGCGGGCGCGTTGCTGGTTGTCGGCGGGATAGATGGATGCGATGCACGAACCAACGCCATGCGCCCAGGCCGACAGCATCAGGTTCTGCATCAGCCGGCCCTCGTCCAGCAGCGTTGCGACGTCATCCCCGCGCATGACGAGCGCGATCGCGAGCGTCGCGCCGGCGAGGTGCCCGGCGTAGCGGCCGCACTTCGCGAGCGCCGCCAGCGTCTGCCGGTCCTTGACCACGATCAAGTCCCACGGCTGGGTGTTCTTGGCGGAGCCGGTCCATCGCCCGGCGTCGAGGATGTCGAGCAGGACGTCGTCCGGGACCTCGCGGTCCAAAAACTGGCGCACCGAACGCAGCGATCTGATCAGCTCCGACTCGCGCACGGGCCCAGTGTATCCGGCGCGATATTGGTCTCGTTCTCGATCTATCCCGTCGCGGCGTTACCGCCCGGGTCGACCGGGCGTTATCAGGGCAGAGGTCAGGCTTCGAGCGGGGGGCTCAGCGAGCGGGCGGCTGCCGCCGCCTTCTCGCCGCTCGAGGCCGGCGCAGCGTTCGCTCGCGGTGTGGCAGATAGGATCGATCCCCGATCCACTGCGCCGGGACGATGGCAAAGTCCCGGGCGAGCAGGTTGAGCGGCGTGGCATACCGCTTTCGATGGCGAGCGAACTTCTCCCAGCCCGCATCGGCGGGCTGCAACCCATAGCCGGCCCTCTTCAACCGCTCGCGGGCCTCGTCGTACTCGGAGCGCTCGACGATCGGGTCCTCGGGGTGCGGGTAGCGGAAATACCACGAAAGGTCTTCGACCAGGTGGTTGCCGACCGTCAACATCAGTTTCGCCGGGCCCTCCGATTTATCGTCGACCGTGCTGAGCACGAGGGTCGCCGCGTCCATCACCGCGCCGAACGAGTTGATCCAGGCTTCGTTGTCGTGACTCGACCTGAAATAGAACAGGATCGGATAGGCGAGGTGGCTCTCCAGCACGTCCGCGGCCCAACCCCTCCAGTCGTCGAAGGTCTTGATCAGCTCGTCCCTCATGCCGTGCTCGGAGGCGGTCTCGAGGATCTGCACGCCGGAGGGCGGCGCGCCCGCCAACGCGTCCAGCTGCACGACCTGCTTCTCGCGGTCCTGGAACGACTCGTAGAGCGAAAACAGCAGGGTGATGGCGAGGGCTGCGACGACGATGCCAGTCACACTCTCGGCGACGGTCGCCAGGCGGGCGATCACCCCGATGGGCACGATGTCGCCATAACTCAGGGGGACGAACGTGGTCGCCGAGAAGTAGAGCGAGGTGCCGAGGTCCGGTGGCGGCGGGCGCATCTGGCTGCGCAGGCCGTCGACGATCAACCCATAGCCGAGCACCAGCGCCAGCCCCCACACCAGGAAATTCAGCCCCACACCGATTGGCGCAAACGATGCGAGCCACGCCTCGCGTCGTGGCAGCCGGGACATCCGGCTCCCCACCCATCGCCACGTCCGCCAGAAGGCGCGAAAGAGGTAGCGCACCAGAACGAACCGGTTGATCGCCGGGCGAGGCAGCACCACCGACTGAAAGATGTCGTAGATGACGATCAGGACCAGGGCCAGCCCCACCACCGCCTCGACCCAACGCATCGTGCTCATTGTCCCCCCTCGCAGAGACTCCAGCGGTTGGCGGTGTTACGATTCCCGCCCGGGAGTCGTTAGGAGAGTAGGGAATGGCGGTCAAGCCGGTCAGCGCACCCCCGACCGCGCGACTCAGCTTCGGCCGGCTGGCCGCGATCAACGCCTTCTGGTTCGGCGGCGGCGCCCACTGGCAGCCGATCTATATCTCCCTGATCCCGGTCGGCGCCACATTGATCGCCGGCAGCAACGCCGATCTCCTCATCGGACGGGTCACCGCGGCGGGAGGCATCTTCGCCCTGCTCACGCCCATCCTGGTCGGCTGGTTGAGCGACCGAACCGTGACCCGCTGGGGGCGGCGGCGACCCTGGATGGTGGCGGGCACGATCCTGAACATCATCGGCCTCGGTCTCCTCGCCCTTTCCGCGAGTCAACTCACCTTCGTCGCCGCCTACCTCGTCGTCCAGTTGAGCAACAACGCGGCCGGCGCCGCCTATACGGGCGTCATCCCGGATGTCGTCCGTGCCGAGGATCGAGGCCGCGCTTCCGGATTGCTCGGCACCATGAACCAGCTTGGGACGGTGGTCGGCGTCGGGCTCGTGGGCCTGACCTTCAAGCTCTACGGTGATACTCGCGGCGGCTTACTCGCCGGATACGGCGTCATCGCCCTCATCCTCATCATCACGCTGCTCATCACCGTGGTCGCCGTCAAAGAGCCTCCGATCACTCGCCAACCGAACCCCAAATCTCCCCTTCCCCGCTTCGGGATCATTTTCCCTCCCCCTCTGGGGGAGGGCAGGGTGGGGGCTTCGGTCATCATCTGCGCTGCCGCGTTTCTCGTCGCCATCATCGCGCTGTTCGCGATCCTGCTCGCACCGCTCGGCTCGCTGTTCTGGCCGGTGGTCGCCGTGTTCATCGCGGCCGGCATCGTCACCGTGCTCGCGGCGCGCCGTCTGCCGGCGTTGATGTCCTTCTTCCAGGCCTTCCGCTCGAACGACTTCTTCTGGACCTTCGCGACGCGCGCCCTGGTCACGCTGGGCATCTTTTCGATCCTTCCGTTCATGGAG